>Ga0206130_10000394_pt1 | contig 74703 bp, 60 predicted proteins | sample Helgoland_Spring_9_FD_148637 | JGI IMG/M metagenome (GOLD analysis project Ga0206130, IMG submission 148637) | Pelagic subsurface seawater microbial communities from Kabeltonne, Helgoland, North Sea - Helgoland_Spring_Bloom_20160512_1 | ecosystem: Environmental > Aquatic > Marine > Epipelagic ... | reverse complement strand
CGTATCGGATCCTTCATCTGGAAAATCCATTAAAAGAATACTACCCTTTCCCAAAGATTTTAATTGCTTTCGAAATTCCAACTGATCCACTTGAGATAATTCCTCCTGACAGTCATAGTCAATCAGGCCTGGTAGATTTCCATATTCATCTATATCATCTCCATCTGGAGGCGAACTACTCATTTTCACCGTAGGAGATTTCATTTTTTTCGGTTCCTTTGACCGAGTAGTCATTTTGTGATTATTCATATTATTAACATAACCCATATTTTTAAATCAAATTTATTACATGTTAAGAATATCAGTAAAATAAGATGAAAAAACAAATTTGATTTATATTTAAAATATAAATGTTATAATATAGATAAGATGTCATCAGAATTTAATCCCGACACAAAAAATGTATCGGGCGTTCAATTCAGTATTGCTTCGCCGGAGGAAATTCGGGGTTCTTCAGTGGTAGAAATCACTAAGACAGAAACATATGAAAAGGATACACCTGTGATAAAAGGATTATTTGATCCAAGAATGGGTGTGACTGAGACTGGTAAAGTTTGTAGCACATGTAATCAAAACAATATTATGTGCCCGGGTCATTTTGGTCATATTGAACTAGCTCGACCAGTCTATAGTTATCACTTCATTAATACGGTTGTTAAGGTCTTGAAGTGTGTTTGTTTCAAATGTTCCAAAATTCTGATTGATAAAGAGTCCGATATAATGAAGACGCTCGTTGATAAATCAAATAAAGTAAGATGGGCTCAAGTTTATAATCTGTGTAGTAAGATTAAGTTATGTGGTCAGGCTACGATGGATGGTTGTGGTGCTCGGCAACCAGATAATTATAAAAATGATAGCGTTGTAGGAATTAAAGCAACATGGAAGGGATTTGAGGGTTCATCTGAAGTAAAAACACAGACATTCGAAGCGGAATTCGTAAAACAAATCTTTGAGCGAATCTCAAATGAGGATTGTAATATTATAGGATTCTCTGAAAATTGGTGTAGACCCGAATGGCTAATATGTTCTGTTTTACCGGTTCCCCCACCGGCCGTAAGACCATCCGTTCAGCAAGATAATTCACAGAGAATGGACGATGATTTAACTCATAAACTTCAAGAAATCATTAAATATAATAATTCCTTGAGAGAGAAGATAGAAAAGAATAATAAACCCGATGTAATTCAAAACTGGACGAATATGTTGCAGTATCATTGTGCGACACTCATTAATAATGAACTACCCCAAATTTCGCAAGCAACTCATCGTTCAGGACGACCTCTGAAGGCAATCGTCCAGCGACTGAAAGGGAAGGAGGGTCGTATCAGAAATAATCTAATGGGAAAACGCGTGGACTTCTCGGCTCGAAGTGTGATTACACCCGATCCCCAAATTGAGTTAGATCAACTGGGTGTTCCGATTCGGGTCGCAAAGAATTTAACTATCCCAGAAAAGGTGAATTCATTTAATAAGAAAAGACTGGAAGAACTCGTTCAGAATGGACCAGATAAATGGCCTGGAGCTAAAAATATTCAGAAAAAGAATAACATCAAAATTACCATCATGGATACGAACATCGATTCTATTATTCTTGAACACGGTGATATAGTAAACAGACACCTTCTAGATAATGATTATGTACTCTTTAACCGACAGCCCTCACTCCACAAAATGAGTATGATGGCGCATCGTGTAAAGGTTATGAAGGGGAATACATTTCGTCTTAATATCAGCGTTACACCACCCTATAATGCTGATTTTGATGGAGATGAGATGAATATGCACGTCCCCCAATCAATCGCATCTATTAGCGAATTGATTAATATCGCGAGTGTTCGCAATCAGATCATATCACCGAGAGAAAATAAGCCAATTATCACGATCGTTCAGGATACCCTTCTAGGTATTAATAAACTCACCAAGTCTGAAACGCTTCATTTCAAGCGAGGTAATAAACTAACCCACGCGAATAATACCAATATTTACGATACTTCGGGTGATAATGGTGAAAAGATTGTTCCATCATCGCTATTCACACGGAAACAGATGATGAATATAGTATGCGATCTGTCTACATTTAATGGGATCCCACCTGAATCTGATTACATACTAAATGTAAATGGCTCAGAACAGTTCTATTGGACTGGTAAAATTATTCTATCATATATTCTACCGAAAACAATCAATCTTGAAACACCGAATCAGAGTTATGATAATGTTCCGATAAAAGAAAAGAACTTCGTTAGAATTATCGGAGGGATGCTTCAATCAGGAACACTTGACAAAGACATCTTCACTAAGACATCGAAGGGTCTGATTCATACTATCAATAATGATTTGGGTTGTGACCGAGCAAAGGATTTAATCGATGATTTACAAAAGATTGTCACATACTTTATCCTATTGGAAGGTTTCAGTGTTGGGATCAGTGATATGATCGCCGACAAGGAAACAAATGGTAAAATGAATACGATTATTCATGAAAACAAACAACAAATTGAGGATATTATGCAAGAACTTCATTTGGATATCTTTGAGAATCTCACCGGTCAGACAAACAAAGCACACTTTGAGGGTAAGGTTAATTCATTGCTGAATAAAACACTCAATGAAACAGGTAAGATTGGTCTATCTACTCTAGATGAAAAGAATAGGGCGACTAACATGATTAATTCAGGATCAAAAGGCAAAGCAACGAACATTGCTCAGATGGTTGCGTGTCTAGGACAACAGAATGTAGATGGTTCTAGAATTCCATATGGATTTAATGACAGAACCCTCCCTCATTATCATAAATTTGATGATTCTGCTGAAGCGAGAGGATTTGTAGAGAATTCATTTATCTCGGGACAAACACCTCAGGAATTCTTCTTTCATGCGATGGGTGGTCGCGAAGGATTGATTGACACTGCTGTAAAAACATCTCAAACTGGATACATTCAGAGAAAATTGATCAAAGCATTAGAGGATGTTAAAGTTCACTATGATTATAGTGTGAGGAGTAGTTCAGGGACAATCCTACAGTTCATTTACGGCGATGATGGTATGGACTCAATATATGTTGAGTCCCAACCTCTAATCCTAACTAAACTCCCACTGAAAAAGTCGGGTGATCAGAAACAAGACCTCTTTGATAAGTTTCATTTTAATAAGTCAACTGATTGGAAAACTTTCTTGGCTCGGAAAACACTTACAAAAATGAAAAAAGATGAAAAATTGTATGAGAAGTTGGAAGACAATTTTAAAACGATTCTAGAACATCGCGATTATCTAATCTTTGAGGTCTTCGGAGGTAATCCGGAGAATAATATCAATTATCCCATTCATATTCAACGGATCGTTACTAATATTTGTGGGAATCCTCTATCAAATGAATCGAGATATAGTGATCTAAGTCCTCTTGATATCATTAGACAGAATAATAAACTAAAAAAGAGACTGATTATCACTGAGAACAATCCCAGCACCAATATTCTGTATATCTTGATTGATATTCATCTATCTCCAAAAATACTTATCAATGAGTATTCTATTACTAAAAGTTTATATGATCAGATTACGATGCTAATTGAAAGACAGTTCTATAAATCTAAGGTTGTTCCGGGTGAAATGGTTGGACCTATCGCAGCACAGAGTATTGGGGAACCGGCGACGCAGATGACACTGAATACGTTTCATTATGCGGGTGTATCATCCAAGTCAAATGTTACGCGAGGTATTCCACGACTGAAAGAACTTCTACATGTTTCGGGAAATATCAAATCCCCATCAGTTCAGATTCATCTAAATCAGGAATATTCTCAAGAGAAACACAAAGCTCAGTATATTAAGAATGTTCTCGAATATACACTACTCAAAGATATAGTCACCAATTGTAAGATATACTATGATCCGAACAATATGAATGATATATCTCGTGTTGAACAAGATAGAGATATGCTTTCTCTCTATAAAGAATTTGAAGGGATACACGGTAATACTGATGATGATGCCGAGGAAAAAGACTTTCTCCCCTGGATGATCCGTTTCACTTTTAATAAAGAAGAAATGATGGATAAGGGTCTTGTGATGGAAGATATTAATCTAACATTCCTTCAGTGGGCAGAGAAAGGTGGTGAAATTGATCGTATTAAATTCATCTATTCCGATGATAACTCAAAAGAATTAATCGGTAGGTTGTCTATTTCGGGTATATCGGTCGAGGAAGATTCAAATGGTATCACAGATCAGAGTGACATCATTTCATCACTCAAGGATCTTTCAGAAGAATTGATGAATAAATGTGTGATTAAGGGTATTCCGGATATTACAAATATTATCCTAACACAGATCTCAAAAACGAAATATGATGAAAATTCGGAAATTAGTGAAGAAAAAAGATGGATCCTTGAAACTGACGGAACAAATCTACTCCAAGTAATGATTAATCCGTACGTTGACTTTAGACAGACAATCTCAAATGATATTATTGAGGTATATCGTTTGCTTGGGATTGAAGCTGTGCGAACACTATTAATTGAACAACTGATTGGAGTATTTGATGAATATATCAATGATCGTCATGTCGAACTTCTAAGTGAAATAATGACTTGTAAGGGAGCACTTGTCTCAATTGATCGTCACGGTATTAATCGTGGAGATGTAGGTCCATTGGCCAAGTGTTCTTTTGAGGATACAGCAGATCAATTGATTAAATCAAGTATCTTTGGAGAAAAGGATAAACTGCAGGGTGTATCCAGTAATATTATGATGGGTCAAACAATCCCTTGTGGAACCGGTATGTGTGAAATCATTCTGGATGAAGAAAAATTAATAAGGGAACTAACTTCTATTAATGAGGATGACACAATTGAAATTGATGAGGAAAATATAGATGTTCTATTAGATGATACAGAAGAAGATTGTAAATTAGAAGATTTTAAGTTCTCATTTGAGGACTAGATATTCCTAACACTTTATTGATAGGATCTTCGCATTGTTTAGATAGTGAATTAGTATTATTAATTACATTATTTTTTATTCCTTCTACGGTATCATCACAACCGTAGTTCTGAACACGATTTGAGTCAACCATATCACCCATAGATTTAAGACCATCTGCTTTAAATGTTTCATATTTAGACTCATAGGGACGACTATATTCTGTATCAAATAGGATACATCCTTCGAGATGCTCTATATTATTGAGTTCATACTTTTCTAAGAATTCAGTATCTTCTTTTTTCGATAGGAATTCTAGAACGATGTCGTATGATGATTTAGTGCCCATAAATCCGTCCATCACCAAGAATTGAACAACTACTTTGTCCTTTTCTTCAAAGAGTTCGGTGATACTTTCTAAATGCAATCTCCTCGAATCAATTTCATTCCCTAATGCGGACGCGAGTATCTTGGTTACATTTAGCTCAAATACATCTCGTTCAGCTTCACTTGTCGGATACGCTTGTTTCAACGTTACAATTGCTCGTTTATTTTTAAAATCCTTGCTCGTTAATTCTCCCTTAGAAATGCCTTCATAGTATACATCTTTTACTGAATCGAGTGTTTTGATCTTCATGCTTTCTTCGAATGTATTTTCCAAGATTGCTTTTTCTAGGCTCTTCTTAATATCATCCATCGAAGATTCATCTAAGAATTCATATCCTTTTGTGAGTTCTAACTCAAAGCATACGGAAATTGGCCCAGTTCTAGTTCTATGAACGACCAATCTATCTTTATTTTTAATGTCGCAAGTTTGGGCGAATGCATCAATGAGTTCATAGGAAGCAGTTGATAATTCATTATCATCTTTTATACCACCGTTGTATGTAATAAAGAATATTTTATTCGAAGTTGGTGGAGATTCATCTAATGCTTCTTTAATATCTTCGGTATCTTTATAAAATTGTTCTGGACTGGCGGAAGTCAACATTTCTTCAGGTTCTTTAATTTGTTCTCCAGGGATAGGGTCAGCAGCAATTTCTTTCACTATGTCTTTTACTGGTTCTGGTTCTATTACTGGTTCTTTTTCTGGTTCTTTTACTGGTTCTATTACTGGTTCTGGTTCTTTTACTGGTTCTGGTTCTATTACTGGTTCTGGTTCTATTACTGGTTCTGGTTCTTTTACTGGTTCTGGTTCTTTTACTGGTTCTATTACTGGTTCTTTTTCAGGAAGACCTTCTACACCTTCTACACCTTCTACACCTTCTACACCTTCTACACCTTCTACTCCTTCTGCTCCACCGGTAAATAATCCCTGAATCATTTGGAATGGTGTTCTTATAAAATCACCAACATTACTTATTTTCGTGTCTTCTTTATAAATTTTACTTAATAGTGATTTCACATACTTCTTCCTTTCACCCGATATCCTCAACGCTTCTAAAGAAATGTATTTAGAAAACAGATGTGCCCTAATATCTACATAAATTAACATTCTGATTTTATCAACTGTTAGTACTTTATGCCTCATTCTCAGGAATGATTTATAATTATCGTCTAAGTAAAGGACACAATCCGGACTAGGACATTGAGAGCACTCATTATAACTGACCCAAGAAACATTTCCCATCATTTGGTTCCAAATGCTCTGGGGTTTGTATGCGCAATTCATAAGTCTTTTTCTAAATATTTCTTTCACATCCTTATCTTCTCTCACAAGTTTAAGAGCATATATGATCTTATCACTATCCATGATAATTTTTTTGTCTCTGATTTCCTGTAGAACCAATACCTCAAATTGGTCGTCAAATTTCTTTAAACCCAGAACAACATCAAACCAATCAACATGCTTCGCAGACATTGAATCATCGCAGTCAAGGATGTAACTGTGTAGCTTCTTCATCGCCGATATCCCAGACTGCGACATCTTAGCACAATTCACTTTAAAATTTTGTAACATCGGTCTAAATACGGGTAAATGAACTACATTACCCATTTGTTTAATCATATTCATGCTATAAGAATCAATATCTTCAATAATACCGTTGATACTATTTGAGTTGACAAATTTATCATTTTCACCAATGATCCTTAATAAATGAAGACCATCAACACTAGATAAGTAATCTCTAACCAAATTCTGATCATTCAATACGTGTGTAGTTGGTATAAAGGGTATGTATTGCTGACTAAGCAATGAAAGAACAATTGATCGAATATCCTCGTTTGCACCCCCAATGTGTTTCTTACTTACTTTTTTGAGAGTTCTAGTCTTATGAGAATTCCCACCGATTCTCTTCTGTTTTCCGTTAACTCTTTTTTTACGAGAAGTTCTTATAACCATAACTATATATTACAATACATTATTTATTTTTTTCCATCCACAAAAATAGATGTTAGATCTTCTTCTGTTTCATCTGTTTCTTCAGTTTCTTCTGTTTCATCTGTTTCATCTGTCTCTTTTATCTCTTCTTTTAACCCTTCTGTATCATTTATTAATCCGAGTGTTTGTGTTATCTTATCATTTGTCTCACTGCTAGGGATTAAATTCTCCAAGTCTCCATCTGGTAAATGAGTTTTAGTATCATCTACTATCTTATCATCAATAATATTTTCATCTATATCAATTTTGATAGTAGTGGCATCCGTTAACGCTTTATGAACGATAGATAATTTTGAGATGTCTTTCTCTTCCTCCTTTTCTTCGTCTGATATTAAATCCTCTATTCCTTCTTTAAATTCTTCGTTATTCGGAGTAACTGTCTTGTCAATCTTATATATATTGCATTTATCTAAACCATTACAGATTGAGGGAACAGATACTTCATAGTTACTGAATTTTTTATTGAATTGCTTAATCACACCATCATCTATGATGGGTCCGGCCTCAATTAATCTATCATATTCTGAGCGCGAAATTTTCAAGAAATCATTCTGAAGAACTCTTCTAGAAGGATCTAATGCTAATTCTATCGCAATATTACGTTGTAATTTACCCCAAGAAACACCGGCGATACGATGACCTTCCATCAATTCGGCGACTTTCAAAAAATTTTGTAACGTCGATACAATTCCGGCAAAAATATTCACACCACCAACAATCGCCGAGGCCATAGATTTACTTTCTGCTGGAACAAACGAATCCATACCGACATTAGCGGCACCAGTCAGGGTTGAAAGGATAATGACCGGTATAGAAAAACAATAATACCATTTCCGATAACTTTTTTCACATCTACCATGTAACCATCGGTAACAAGAAGCTTTTTCCGACCACTCGGCTAAGAGTGCTTCACATTCATCCGTCCATATATTTTTGTCCGATCCCCCTTGCTGTGGTCTGTGGTCATCTTTACTCATTTTATAATCTCATCAATAAAAAAAAACAGGATTTTTACTTCAGTAATAAAATTTGATATTATACTACATAAATAATAATAATGAATACTTAAAATGTTTATGATAAACATTTGTGCCGATTTAATCAATATCTTTCAAATCAATTCCTACGAATTAAATGATAAGAATTTATATCTACTCTATTTGCTATTATTGTTATTAATAGAAAGTAGAAGTATCAATGAAGAATTTTACAAAAAATTTAATACAGTTTATTTACTCTTTACCTATTATATCTTTACTTGTTATCTACTTACTGAACTTCTTTAGGAATCTTTAGGAAGCGTTTAATCTTATTCATGTGCTGATGATTGTAAATTGCTTTACCAGATTCAATTTCATTAATAATCGTTACAGGGAGATTGATCCTCGTTGCGAGATCCTTCTGAGTAAGCCCTTGTGATCCTCGCCTTTGCTGAATCTCTTTACGAAGATCTAGTGAAATTCCCTTATGTTTCATATCACCCTCTTCAACTTTCTTCTCCAATTTATTGTCTACTTTGTTTTTTTCTGTCCCTTTATTCTTAACAACCTTTGTTCCTCCATCCTTGCTGTGATTGTTGTTTCCATTCTTCGCGTGAATCACGATTTGCTTCCAATCTTGATGATCCAGATGTTCCATTATCTATTCTTTATTGTTTTACCAAACATAAAAAAATCAAATATCAAATTTACTTAATTGGGAATACATTTATATTCCTACTTCTATACCCAAAGTATCAAGCGAACATCCATCCATTTCTCCAGTTATTTGGGGAATTTCATCCTTCCTGGACCAACTCCCCCTAATTTTACAATCAGTCCCTAGATCTTCATCTTGAATTAAAATATCGTATTTTAATTTATCTGTAGCTTTCTCTAAACCGAACTTCTTGATATAATACCCAAGACTACTTGTTTTGTGAATTTGTTCAGGTCCAAAATGTGTTTGAAACTCTTCTATATAGAAAGCAACAATGTTAATAACCATAAATATAAAAACGTAAAACATCCTAGATTTGGTATCAGTATGATTGAAGACGGAATACAATAGAATGACCAAAGACAATAATGTTATCATCCACCACCGAATCTTTTCAGGCCATAGAGAATAGTCCTTTGAATTATATGGCATGATTAAAAGTAATAACCATAAACCAAAATACAAAGTATTCGATATAAACAGTGTATATATCATTTTACCTACATCTCCAGAATTATAAAAGATAATATAACTCACGAATAGTGTATACATAATAAATTTAAAATAATAGATGTCTGTAAATCCTTCTAATTCTTCTTCGGTTGCATATTTATCAGAATCTACATCTTCATCCGGAGAGGATTTACACATTTCTTTGGACCATTCTGAATCATCAACCTTATCGGGATTATATTTCGGCTTCGTAGGAGAAGATCCACCCCACTCGCCTTCAACTGAACAAGTCTTATCATCATCCCTTTCACCATAAATATTATAGAACATTTTATGAGTAGATTTATCTAATCCTAATTTATCGATGAAATATCCTAAATTTCCTCTTGTTCTAAAGGGATCTCCCATTTTTTGATAGATCCATAGGATAAGTGTGAATATCAGCGTTGTTGCTAGAATGTAAAATACAACTTCATGTTTATTTTGTTGGGTCAATATCTTCGCATAGACGAATGAGAGCAAGATTAATGTTGGTATAATGACTGTTGCGATTAGTGTTAGATTAGATATCATAATATATAGTTCATTAGATAAAAATGCTATTTAAAACTTATTTCTATTACTAACTATATAGAATGGACCCGTCATCTTTAACAAAGACATCTTTTTGTGGGAAGCAGATAGATAATGTTACCAGTAATGAAACGAAAGACTATATTCTGAAAGATATGAAACTTAAATGTAATGTAGAATATAATTCACGCTACGCAAAGATATTTAACAATCAATATTCTAAAAATTTAAATAATCCTCATGTTATTTGTTTGAAAAGTGGAGGTAATCCCTATCTTCTCTTTTTTACCCAAATCAATAATGTAAATTATGCCTTCCTAATAGATAAAAAGGTAAAGGATGGTTATGACTTTCCTAAAATATTTCTTCTTCACTATCGCTTTGACCCCTCACTATTTACAGGATCTCTTTTTGAAACAGAATTAGTTCGCGACAAAAATAGCAATTGGTTTCTTCTAATTGCAGATCTTTATGTTTTTAAATCTGATAAATGTGTTACTAAGACCATTATTGATCGTATGAATATGATTCATTCAATGATGGATAATGAATACACCGATGATTCATTCTGTAATATTTGTCCGATTCAAGTGAAAAAATACTTTGATTACAAAGATTATAATCAAACGATCCAAGAATATATTCCGTCGTTAAACTATTCTGTAAGAGGGATTTATTTTGTTCCATTGAAACCTTCATATTCGAAGATCTTATTCTTATTTCCGAAAGATGACATGAAACAAATAAAGGTAGATTACAATAAAAAAGTGAACAAGAATATTCACTTTAAAATTGTGAAAACTATGAAACCAGATGTTTATGAATTGTATGTGAAAGGTTCCAATAATATAATTAAGAATGGCATCGCATGTATCCCCGACTTTAAAACGAGCGAATTAATGAATGATATGTTTGATACAAATTTAGAAGAGTATTTTGTGGAGTGCAAAATGAATGAAAAGTTTAAGAAGTGGCAACCTATCAAAGAATCTACATTCATGAGTCAATCTGATGAGTTGTGATGAGTTGTGATGAGTTGTGATGAGTTGTGATGAGTTGTGATTTATGTGTTTATCTAGATTTTCTATATCTTTCTAAATCACCCTTAGTTAATTCATAACCCCAATGGAGAAGGACCTGTCTTATCACTGGTGAAACAGAATAATCATTATATGTTGTTCCTTTTTTTATGATCTTATTCATTAATGTTATTCTGAATCTCCCCTTCGGTCCAGTCAATTTTAACCACCTACCGATTTGTCTTTCATCATCCTTCGTCCGTCTACCTTTACTATATCTACAGAACCATTGAAACCATCCATATGGATCCTGTTTCACGATCCAGTTACTCGATTCCCACGCTTCTAATGAAGAACCACATTTAACTTTGTATTTATTCACATTTTTATCGTAGGTTGCTGATTGAACCTTTTTTTTAACATCCATTCCTTTAAACCAATCATCTGGATATTCATTGAGAGAACCGTTATGCTTTTTCCCCGTAACAGATGAATTAATCGGTCTGAAATATGTTCCCCCAAATGCTCCCGCCCGAAAGACAGCTTTAGGTTTTTTATTCGGTTTAAATTGTTTATGAATATCTATTTCTTTCTTTACTTTATCTTTTTTCTTACTTACTTTACTTTTTCTTTTAGAAGAATTCTTTTTCTTTGGGGGCATTATATAGTAGTTAGATAATTTAATCATCATCAGATTCTATCTGAAATGAATCGTCTAATGTAGGGATTGTGAATACTTTCTCTGTTTTTACTTTTCTTTTCCCTCTTTTCCTTGAATTCTTTTTCTGAACAATCTCATCATTGCCCACCTTGCGATAGTGTTCAACTTCATCCCAAAATCTAATAATTTCTGGAACTGTCTCTAACCACCATTCTTTATCTCTGCGAACAAGAGTACATTCATAGCGCGTAATCTTCCACCATTTTACTTCATAGATCGAGAAATCTAATTCATCATTATCTTTGTATTTGTCTTCTAAATCTAAGAGAGTTTTATCTCTCCAGTCTAATAGTTCATTCAGTGGCTTAGACCACGGGGAATATTCATAGAGGAGGTCGAATTTATCCGTTTCTTTTTTCTTAAGTGAATAAGCAATCATGAGTCCTTTCGACAAGTTATCACCGGTCTTCCCATCGACTATCATTTGTGTTTCAGGATCAATCAGTATATCGCTTTCATAATCATTTACATTAAAGTATTCCTCTATCTTTACTTGGAGGAAATCGCACTCTTCCAAATCACACACTTCTAATTGACCCTGCATCTGCATCCAGTAATGATTTGGGACTTCGTGTGTAAATTTTCTTTTAGGAGGACACTTAATCTCTAACATACGACCGATATATTCCTTAGGTGAATCCTCATCGCATATTCCATCAGGAGAAGCGCCAAAGATAGGAAAAGTCGGATGAGGAACTAGACCAAACTCAACGATTCTAATCCCATTCATTTTTTCATAAAATTCAGTTGCGACGGGTTCATATTTAACACCCCATTGAATGATATCATTTACGATGAATGGCTTAGGCACCTTACTCGTTTTATCAATGAGTAAATCATCCCTAGTATTGAAATGACCTTTCCCAAGAGAATCGGCTAGAGAACTCGCTGTAAGGACATTCTCCCTCATTTGGTACCATTCCCTAGATCGTTGTTCAGGGAGTTCTAACATTTTGAGTTCATGTAAATGATATTTAAGATAGTCTCTCTTAGATTCTAGTTCGTGGAGAACTTTATGCTTTTTTTCTAAAGATTCTTTTACGAATAGTTCAATATAATATGTATTCGCTTCCTTATCACAGCAGATTATTCCCTTAATTGTATCAACGTGTTTTAGAACAAGTTCTGCTAATTCTTTTTTAGAAGAATTATTTCTTAAAAGTGTATATATTTCAGATTCTATTTCATCGTTATTATTCTCAAAATAACTAATCAAGATATCTTTCATTACTGCTATTAGTATAGTTATTAGTGTTATATTTAAATCTATTTAAATCAAATTTATTTATATATCTAATCTTTCATTTTTAGGGCACAACTATAATTATCATATGAAACCTTTTCAAGATTGCTTGAAAAGTCAGTTTCAGTCAGAGGGTTACTATTTATTAATTTGAGATCTCCAATGGATCTCACTCCCCCCGAAATTAATGGATTTAATTCCGTTAATGTGGGTGTTTGATTATTCGCTCCTGAATTATATTCTAGTTTTTCTAAGGGCACATTTGATACCATTATATTTTCATAGGTTTTAATATCATAGGTTTGATCACTATTATTGTATATTTCTTTTATATTGTTTCCAGAAGCAGCGTTTAAATCATTTATCATTTCTTTAGCAAGAGGGTCATCTCTTATACCACAATCTTCACATTTCTCTTCAAATATACATAGTTCTTTAGCATCAGGAGTTTGGACTGGAACTCCAAAATCTGGGCTCCCCACATTAGATGATCCGTCAGTTATTTCTCTATTCTGATACGGGGTTTTAAAACTTGTGCAAGTTAGTTTGGGGTCATGAATTAAATCATTAATTATTCTTTCTCCTTTCAAATATTTCTGATTTACATCATCGGTATCTAGTTTAACACTCTCATAATAATCACTGTTTTTTTGTTTTATGGAACCGACGCTAGTTGGTGGTCCACCAGCATAATTACATATATCATGATCCGACGCAATATTTTGACTCGTCCCCGACCAAGAATCGTATATTTGGGTGTTTAATTTGCACTTATTATCATCAGAATAAGCACAATCACTTTCTAATGTACAATATGTGCTCATATCTAGTGACTGACAACTATAATTATCTGCTATGTCTTGATTTGCTATATGATTCTCAATTAAGAATTGATGTAGTTCTCCTGTAGCTTCTTCTACATTGTCTGGAGGATGGTTTTTACATATCCTAACCATTTGATCTATTATTTCATTATTTAGATTCAAGTCCATTGTTGGATACTGATCTGGACCATCGGGATATAAAGCATCAATATCAATTAGCGGATCATCAAATATACCCTCTAAACTAGTTTTATGAGACATAGCATTTGTTTGAGAATTGTTATTATGCGTAAATAACATATATTTATATTTGCTATTATTTAGATCGATGATATTTTTTGGAGCAATATATCTACAGGAATGTGTTGTTGAGTTTTCACATATATATTTCGTCCGCTTATAGTTTGTATCATATATTGTTCCGGGAGATGGATCATTCGGATCATTAGGATAATTCGGATCATTAAAACTACTTAAATCTTTCAAATCAATATTAGCACACGCAACATTATTTTGTTGAATTGCTAATATGTTACTAAATGAAGAATCTGGGTTAGTTGGATATATTGGATCAGTGGGATCTATTGGATCTATTGGATTATTCGAAAGATTACCCACGCATCTTTCATCTACTTCAATTGGTTTCTTAACGGTTTCTTGACAATTGTCTCCTTCACAGAAACCACCTACTCTGACACGAGATAATTCATTGTATTTGTCGAAATTGGCGATTGAGTCATATGGGGGTGGGGATGGATCATTTATCATCTTCGGAATAGATAGTTCTGAAACTGAGGGATTAAAATATACATCCTTAATCCCATTATGTAATATATTATCATCCATCATTTCCAGACCTATCCGATTAGTTAAATCACCCTGTATATTGAGTAATTTATTTTCACATTCCGCATCGACCGTCGGCCCATCGGTATTCCAAAAATTCTTGTCTATTATATCATTTACAGCATCGGGGATACAATCATAAATAAAATCCGTGAAACTAAATCCAGGCGCGCTGATAGGTTTTGAACTATGCGCGGCGCGTGAATCATCTACATCTACATTGGGATTAAAAGATATTTTATCACTTGGATGAGTTTTAGGGAAAGACTTTAGAGCACAATATTTTTCAACAAAGTATGATTGATTACTAGTTACAGGGTTAGTCGCAACAGTTGAGTTTTGTGAATCTTGTAAATCTTGTAAATCATATAAATTAGAAGTATTAGGTGATGTAGACCACAACATATTGTTATTCACAATAGGTTTAAATTGAGATGATGCGGAACTACCACCAAAAGTAGTTCTAACATTCATCCTTTTGAATGGATCGGTTATATTAATAGAATCTGGCGTACCGGCTTCCCTACGATCAACTGTATATTCACCCGTCGGATCTGGAATCATATTATTCGTATCGGTGTGTAATTGATCGCCCCATAATCTATAGAGAGGGATGTCCCAACCGGAAGTTAATATGTATTCGGTGTGCGTCTGCAGCTGTCCCCCAATTGTTTCGTGAGGGATAGGGAAAGACTGATTAGATTGTTTTTCTTCGACCATTTTATCCACATTAAACGGATAAGATGTAAATTGAGAATAAGCAAAGTTACCTGAATGACAATTATTATCTCCGTCGCTTCTGTCTCCTTCACATATATTGAAGGCGTCATATCCGAATCTAGCTTCATTCCTCCCTATATTTTCATAAGGGAAAATGTCGGGATTTCCATAGAGAAAATTAGTGTCTTGCGGGTAGGCTGCATCAGAATTACTCATGTATTGTATGTTAGCGTCAGTTGCATCAGTTGCATCAGGGACAGCGCTAGTGGCAGCGTAAGTCAATGTATAGTTATCAGCATTGAAGCCAAATTTATCACAATTAGAAAAGATGTCCCCCTTATTTTCCATAAAATTGCTAACACATTGACTAAAATTAGACAGGTCTAACCCATTATTAGGTAGAGTATTTAAATCATAATAACAAGTATCATAATCTGCTTCAACTCCTGCATCCCAAGGAGTATTAGGATTCGTTTCATCCCAATATTTTTTGATTAACTCTTTATGTCTTAATTTAATGGGATCTTTTGGCGCTTCCGTAGTTGATAATATATCTGCTTCTCTCTTAACAAGATCACAACCGTAATATTTATTCCAGTTTGTGAAAACCTGAACATCCATAGAAGCTAGCGCGGCATCTCTTTTATCACTATCTGTGCCACAAGTTCCACAGGTTATCGGACATACTTCCGAAATAAGTTTATCTGGCTGATACCTGCCCAAATCCTGTCCCGGCTCCCCCGCGGCAGTATATGCGGCACGCATATTAGAATCGCAACCATACCCCACAGCTTCTGAGCAAGGAGCAACAGCCGCCACTTCCGCCGCTGGGACGGCAGGTTCAATACAATCGACACCATAAACTAGTTGATTGTGATAGTCCTGTTTACCCGCAATATCAGTATTACTACCATATCGGTAGAAATCTAAATCTTTTTCTCTGAATTGATCTGTGGCGATATTATCATAGGCAGTTTTAGATGCATCTTTTATATCCATTTTCATATTAGTTTGTGAGTATGCCTTTAGAGGATTTTCTATATTGTAACAAGTATTTGTTTGATCATCGTATTTACATTGATGGGGATTGTCTGTCATTGCTACTTGACTAGGTATCCATGTTCCTGATCCTGATCCTGATCCTGATCCTGTTCCTAACTCTTGACCATCTGCTTTCACTAATTTTTCGGTGTTAGTGGCATTTACATAGTAATGTGTACATATTTCTTCAGATGTTTCATTTAATTGATTACACGCATCGTATAAATCAACTTTGCGATAGAGGGTTGGATCATTATAAATAGAAAAGTCTACATCTGAATCTGATAATAATTTATCTACCTGGGCATCTTTTGATCTTTTCATGTAGGTTTTATCTTCTCTACCGTATGCTGCTAAGATACCGGTGAGATCATCCACACCTACAATGCCATCGCCAGTTATATCAGCCGGTTCATCATGGTGACCATAATCATCCAATAGATCCAATAAATCCGCTACATCTACAGTTCCATCATTACTTAAATCTTCGTTGAGAGAAGTATCTTCAACATAATTTGTATTAGTAAACCCTGTAAACCCTTCCAGAATATTTTCATTATAACCCTTTACTTCAAGGGATTGAATATCATTATTACTATCGAAAGTAGTTCCAGCTACATCTGTTATGTCACTAATCGCAGATTTCATTAAATACGGTGTATCTATAATTGAAAAGGTTAATTCGTGTCTACCAATTGTATTTTTTCTATCATTCGTAGTAATATCACCCGTTCCATATACTTTATCTCTCAATATACCCCCCTTTGTAAAATCTGGGTCATTATTATAACTATCGGGAGTAGCAGCATTCGGATCGAGTTTATTACCCATATTTGTGTAACGATCTAATATATGTTTCTGTTCCTTGCAACTCCCATCTAGATAACATCTAGATGAATTATTACAATCATTATCATTTAAATTTTCGCAATTACGAAATCCTATCGCATCATTTAGAGCTAAATTTGGTAATATTTCACCATATCCCGACAGATAGCCTCCAGCAGTTCCCGCAGTTCCAGCAGTTCCAGCAGTTCCAGTTTGACTAGGCGCATTAATTAAATTTATATTATCATCATAGATAGGCATTTTTTGATATTTTGGGGGTCCATCACTAAACATATAGTAAAAAGCCGCTGTTGTATCGGTAGGACCAATAGCAGCAGCATCGGGACCATCGGTTCCACAATTCCAACTATAACTATTATAACATTTGTCAAATTCATTAATATCGGGGGTTGTTTCTGGATCACATAGAATTGATCGCGCAATTTCTCTAGATCTTAGAGGGGGTGCAAGACGACCGTAAATATCTCCCACATTAGGTGTATCGTCAATTATATCATCATAATTAATTGCATGAAGTGTGAAACCCAAAGTGCCGTTATGGGCGGGCACAGCTGTGACTTTGTCGATCGCAGAAGTGGATGTGCAGCGATTGCCGGCGGCGTCGGGGCAGGTAGGATTACGGGTTGAAGAAGGGGTCGTCCTTTTTATGTATCCCGTGACACAGTCCCTATCCACTTGACCGCCCATGCCTGGCGTCGGTGTGCAAGTCTCTTCCGACGCAGTCACAGCAGAGACCTCTGGGGTCCGTGTGAATTTTGAATGAGGATATAATACATTGGTTTGGGTAATACAACCCGTGGGACAAGTCCCATCAGCATTAGAACAATCCACTGTAGATGGTGTATTGGGACCTTTAGTACAAGTTGGATTACGAACCTTACAAATATCTGTGCATTCATATTGTTCATACTCTGTATCTTTACATCCATTACATGCCGTATTTACTTTATCGGTTTCACCCTTAAATCCATATGGATTCTCTATATAGTTATTCGTTTCATAGTCTATATCATCAGAACAGGCATCACATTTTCCGAAAGAACCATTATAACTGTATAGCATAAACGCATCAATGATTGGTCTTACTGTACTAAATGTATCGAGGATTGCTACATTATCATTTTGCCCATTTTGCTTACCAATAATTTCCCGAGAAATGCTGTTTGTTTTGTCTAGGGCCGTATAAATCATATTTGCTGTTAGACCTTTATCTGTTTCGTCGGCATTAGCGAAATTATCATTAAAGTAGAGCATATGTGGATGGGATGAATGGATAGAACACGCACCAGTAGTGCATTCACACATATTCAGTGTGTCATTCCATGAACAGCCATCGGCTGTTGCGCCGGCCGCTCCACATTGCTGCAGTGTTTTCTGTGAGCAACTTTGATATTCTTCAAAGTCACCATTATTAGTTACATTTACATTTGGTATCCTCCATACATCATTATATGTATCATACATATCGGGAGTATCAGTATATTTACCACCGTTTAGAGAACCCTTATTGGGATAAATACCCAAACCAGATGATCTATTACTACAGTTACATACATCCATCGTAAAAACTCCAGCAGTTGCAGTATTATCTATTTTATATCCGTCGTTATGCATTCTATGATAAACGGTATTATGATCAGGCCCATCATTACAATATGCTGTTTTTAAACATTTATAATCATAAACACCAGAGTCATCTATTTCCACGCTCAACTTCGTTCCAACCGGGCAATCAGAACATTCGCCAGGATATTTACCATACATCTTTCCAATGGAGTGACACGGAATACATGAATCAATGATAGGATCTTTATTATTATCCACTCTTAACCAATCCCAGTTATTCGGCGTAGCTGATGTGTTATAATCTAATGGTGATTGCATATTTTCTAATTCTTCAGAATAGATATGGAAATTGCGAGTTTGACATTTTCCTGTTATTGACGAAGTTGCTGAAGGATCTGTTGACGAATCAGTTGGTTCTATGTAACCAGAATTCCAGAAACATAAACTGTTACGAATAGTGTTATCATCAGTGGCGGTGACGCCGGACACTGGAGTTCCCTCGCATACTTCTTTATGGTTTGCCGTAACACCGTCTGGTAATTCACAGTCGTGTGTCAGTCCCAATAAATTATTTTGTCCAGGAAAATATCCGTGTGGGCAAGTATCGCATTCATCTAAATCCGGTGAATATGATTGATTACTATTACAAGTGGCTACGCATTTTTGTAGATTATTATTAAAGATACAATTATCTTTATAAAAATCATTAGTAGATGCCAAACCTTCAGTTTCACAATCGTTTTCATTTAATTCATTACAACGGTCAATAACGGTATTTCCATCGTTTTTCAAAGGAAAATTATATTTAATATAAGAGTTTGGTCCATCTGTTCTATCTTCTTTATACCATTTTTTAAATACGCCGCAATAACCGGTTTCTATGTGTTCGCTATCATCTATAACACTTGTAGATGATATAGTGAGGGTTTGTTGACCAGTGAGATCTACCGCACTGGTATATAAATGAGCATCATAATTACACGCTTCACAATCGGTTTGTGATGAATTAGGTGTAGTTCCAAAAATATTCATAATTATATTGGGGGAACCAGCCGGATTTCTATTCCGCACCGATTCCATAGGGAGAGGGTCGGGCACAGAACCAGACGCGGGATTTAAACTATTATTTAAATATTCAGATATATCCGAAATACCGTGATCATTACAACTTGAATTATGTGGACTATCTGAATAACAGGGTAAATCTGTGATATCTTCTTGATAACATTTTCTAGGAGTAATATCTCCATCTAGTGGTATGGGATTATTTTCGGCAAATATATTTTGGATTATTTCCTTTTCATTCGGTTTCGTACATATATTCGATGTATTACTATTCACATATTCACCGGGTGGACAAGAGATACACCCCACATCATATTCACAGAAATCCGTATTTAAGCAATCAATGTGATTTAGATTAAAATTATTACAAGCATTATTGAACGAATTGATTTTATCTGCTTTGATAGAACAAATATTACTGGATGGATTATACAAACATAGACTTTCTCCGTTTAATTTATATTGTTCACATTCTTCTTTAAACCAACTGGGATCAATTGACGATGGTATTGTTTTTAGATACAATTGATAATAATCAATTAAGAAATCGTAAAAAACAACATTTAGTTTATCTAAATATGAATCGGTTGGTTTATATGTATTATCAGCGATATGCTGAGTTATACCCTGAGTAATATAATCATCTATATTGGTATAACTTGTGCCTCTACCCTGATTAATCGCTTGAACAATAGTTTCAATATCGGTCCCATCAGACAGAAGGGAATCTTTAAATGAATCAAATGGATTATTATAAATATCACTATTTACATGAATATTGTAGATTGAATTTATATAAGATGTCCCTCTATTAATATCGTCGCATATATTAGCGGCTTCACCTTCGGGCTGCCTTAAAACACAGTAGTCCTTAGGAACACACGATAATCCATCATCAGAAACAGAACATCTCGCGGTAGGATCTACTTTAATATCCGAATCAATTAATTCGGTAATTATATTTACATATTGTTGTTTTGTATCGACTAATTGCTCGGGAGTAGTTGCTCCTATAAATGTTTCTTGAAAACTTTTTAAAACTTTTCTAGTTTTTTCTTCAATCTGATCTGAATTATATGTAGCTACAACTTGACTTTTATCTTGATTCAGTGCGGTTATAGGAATAACTGTGGCTAGTAAATCCCGCAATATACTTGTTTCAGTACTCGTAGGATTTGCACCCGAACAAGCACCTATACTAAACGGGGAGCAAAATACATCATCATCGGGTTCAGGACCTAATACAACGTGACACGGTCTAGTTTTATCATCATTATCACTAAAAGAACAAACATCCGAATGTTCTTCTTTATTACATAAATGGTAATCACACGAGCAAGTCACTGGATTCCAGATAGCACTTCTACCACAAACATCAAATGGTAGTAACTGATACAAAGGACATAGGTTATTAATAAAAAACTGTCTTACTTTTTCTGAACCTTGTTTAATTTGTATTAATGTGTCGGTTGAATTAAACCCCTCTATAATCGGTTTATTCATTAATCTATCGATATGTTCTATTAGATGACAAATGAAAATGAAACATACGATAAATAAGACTTGTTTATTTATTTTCATAAGTATAATATAACAAATATAAAAATATATATAATTTATCTATAAAGTATGAATGAAGATACTATAAATGATAATCTAGTTAATGAAATCATAGTTAATGAAACCCTAGTTAATGAAACCCTAGTTAATGAAGAATGTTCTATTTGTTTATCTAAGATAGATGAGAATAGTTACTTAACAAATTGTAATCATTCTTTTTGTCAAAGTTGTCTAGAGGATTGGTTTCGGGCGAACCATATTTCATGTCCTTTATGTCGCTGCGAAATTACAGAATGTAATCATAATAAGGATAATACTAAGATAAAAATTTATGTAACAAATGATACAAATGATACAAATGATACGATAGATAATTCTCAAATGATACTTAATTTGAGAAGCGGTAATCAAGCACTCAGAAATATATTACGCAGATATAATTTTACATTTGGTTTAGTATTCTCATTATATATCTGGGATAAATGGGGTTACTATAATATATTACAAAATTATAACATAGCCAGCGGTCAACGGTCAGAACTACAAGCTGAGTTAGAACTTCTAAACACTTCTTATATGAATTGTATGGATAGAGAGCAATGTGTATATAATATACAAGATATGAAAGAAACTGTAGCTATATCACTATATGACTATCACAATTTATTGGGAATATGTTCGGTCCCAGTGAATTATCTATATTCGTGTATCTTAAACAATTAAATTTGATTTCAATCTAGAATTAGATTATCTAAAAAGAATTCTTTATTCACCATTGTAAAGGAAGAAAATAGAAAGAGATGCAGAACTACACGTGCTATCAATGTCAAGAGAAGAAAGAAGGGAAACCATGGGTAATTTATGAAGACAAACCGAATGTCTGTCTGTGTGGCTTTCTGTGCAATCATAAATCACAGAAGGTTATGACTCATTATAACAAGGTTCTCAACAGAGAGGATTTTGATTATCTACGACCGATTATTCCCACGAACAATGAATATAATTTTGTCCCTAAAAGTGAATTTGAACAATCTTTAATGACAGATGAAGAATTCTCCAAGTATCAAGAAGAGTATAATGAATACTTTGCTTACAGACCCGAAGAACATCAGGTATACCTAGAAAATGTAAATAATGATGAACATACACGAAGCATTGAAGAATTTAATGGCGATGAAGAAAGTGATACTCAAGATGACTATTAATAATCGTGTATAATTCTGAAGATAATATTATATATATGTTTATTAAAATGCTTACAATTACTCCTCAAAATACAAATGAAGTATTAGATGATAAGGATAATTATTTATTTTTTTATTTTACAGCGTCGTGGTGTGGTCCCTGTAAACGAATTGCACCATCGATAGATAAATTAGATGAAGGATTAAAGGAAAAGAAGATTACTTTTTGTAAAGTTGATATCGATGAGAATGACGAATTCAGTGAAAAATGCGAGATTAAAAGTGTTCCGACATTTATGATTATGAAAGAAAAAAAGGTTTTAGGAACTGTTAATGGTGCCAGCATTGATAAGGTTGGTGCATTAATTAAGGAATGTTGTACGGATTTATGAAAAAGAATTCTTTATTAAATTCATATAAAGAGTTAAAACAAAGAATAATATAGCGTAGCATGAGCGAGGAAATGAGTTTTGATAATTTGGGAATTAATGAGGCATTATTGAGAGGGGTGTATTCATATGGTTTTGAGAAACCATCACTGATTCAACATAAATCAATACCAATTATCAATGAAAAGAAAGATATTATAGCACAGTCGCAGTCAGGGACGGGGAAAACAGGAGCATTCTCAATTGGGGCCCTAAATTTAATTGATGAATCTCTATTAAAAACTCAGATATTAATCATTAGTCCAACGAGAGAACTCACGGAACAAACGCACAATGTGATTAATGAGATTAGTTCCTATATGAAAATTAAATCAGCGAAAGCAGTTGGAGGAACTAGTGTTCATCAGTGTGCTGAGGTTCTTAGAAGAGAACCTCACGTTGTGATAGGGACTCCGGGAAGAATTATAGATATGATTAGCAAACGTAATTTGATCACATCTGATATTACTTGTTTGGTAATTGATGAGGCAGATGAAATGATGTCATTTGGATTTTTACCGACGCTACAAGAGATTATTCGGTCGATGCCGAAGGATGCTCAGATGTGTTTATTCAGTGCAACCATGCCTCAAGAAATGTTAGAACTAACTGATAAATTTATGAGTAATCCAGAGAAGATTCTGGTAAATAAAGAAGAGTTGACATTAGAAGGTATTTCTCAATATTATATTAATGCGAAAGTAAATCACTGGAAATACGATGTCCTAATAGATATTTATGATAGTATTAATATATCGCAATGCATCATCTATGTTAATTCAAAGAATAAATTGATAGAAATGTATCAGAAGCTGGTTGAGAGTAATTTTCCTGTCGGGATGATACACGGTTCTCTCCAAACTGATGAACGCGAATACACTGTCAAAAAGTTCAGAGAAGGAGAAATAAGAATTCTTTTATCAACTGACTTAATGTCTAGGGGCATAGATGTTCAGCAGTTATCTCTGGTGATTAATTTTGATCTACCCAGAGAAAAAGAAACGTATATTCATCGTATCGGACGAAGTGGTCGCTATGGACGAAAGGGTGTAGCAATCAACTTTATCACAGATTATGATATAGAACACATGAATGCGATTCAAGAATTCTATAATACTAAAATTGAAGAGATGCCTCAAGATATTCAAAATGTTATTAATGTTTAATTAAAAGAATTCTTTTTCTACTTTAAGATTATTTAAGGTTATGCGTATATATTGTGATAATTACTTCTACTGATTTTATATGGATATTTTAGGCATCGACACAAATAACGAAACAAAGGGAATAAGTGTGAGTAATCCATTAAACGCCAGTAATGGTGATGACATTAGATCACCTAAATTAAGTGTGGTCGATTCGATCGGAGTAGAGCTACTAACAAATAATGGTAATCATAATGAGAATGATGGATATCGTAGTGGAGGAGAGTCTGTTAAATCTGATAAAGATGAAGTAAATATGTTTGGATTCGGAACAAGCGATGAACCCAAAACTGTTCCCATTCAATCGGGGATGGATGAAGGCGATGATTTTATTATGAAAAAGGATGAGGGATCCGAATATACACCAATCCATCGCATGACTCCTACAGATATTAAGAATGAAAAGATTGATTACATCTACAAATTTAAGAAACTAGGAGAACAGGGTGTTAGAACTACGATGAATTACAATATGAATTCTAATCTGGAAGAAATGAGAAATGAATATCTAAAGTTAAAAAAACAGAGAGAAATTGATAATTCAGTCAAGTTTCAGAGAAAAGTTTTGATGGCGATGGTGACTGGTATGGAATTTCTAAATAATAAAGTAGATCCCTTTGCGATTGAGTTAGACGGTTGGTCAGAATCTGTGAATGAAAATATCTTTGATTATGATGAGATATTTGAAGAACTTCATTTAAAATATGGCGGTGATACCGAAGTTGCCCCGGAAATCAGATTGATGTTTGCTTTGGGTGGGAGTGCATTCATGTTCCATTTACAGAATACGATGTTTAAGTCATCTATGCCAGGTATGGACGATATCTTAAGACAAAACCCCGAATTAATGAAACAATTTGCTTCAGCAGCTGTAGGATCAATGGGTCCGCAGGGAGCAAACCCTATGCAAAGACCTATGGGTCCTCAAGCTATGGGACCAATGGGTCCTATGGGTAATCAAGCCCCCCCTAGACCTCAGGGCCCTATGGCGGGTGGTCCTAATCCCAATAATCGTAGAGGTCCACCATCAGGAGGTTCTACACCTAGACAAGAAATGAATGGACCAGATGGGATAGATGATTTAATTAGGACAATGAATCTTGAACCGAATAACATTCCCGATTTAGACAATATTTCATTAATCAGTGGTGATACCGACAGAAAGAGTGGGATTACACTGAATTTATAATGAATTTATAATGAATCCCTAATAATTTTTAATTTATCTATTTCTTTTTCAAGTTCTTTTTTAGCAAAAGAAGCACCCCCCCCTCCTCCTTCTTCACCTTCTTCTTTAGGTGGTTCAGGAATAGTTTCGAGAACTAGAATAACAAATAATCCCGTGACAATAAAAGATATTAAGATATCTCTGGTTGCCATAAAAATAACAGCAAATATTACGATCCTCCTGAAATAAGAATTCTTAATGAAATTAATATGTTCTTGATTTAATTCATCAATAATAAATCTGGAACCGATATTAACCATAATCATCATCAAACCAATAAAATATTTGTTTTCATTTAAAATATCGGTTTGATCCTGAAAATATTCTACTAAATTCATCTATATTACTAACTTGTATAAAAAAAGGTATAAAAAAAAAGATAAAAAATAAATATAATATCTAATCTATTATAGAATGTACTGTTCGTTAGAAGAAGCGTGGGGTTCCGATTTTAAAAAAGAGGGGAAAAAGAAAAAGAAGAGAGAATATGAAAATCCACAGAGGGGGGCTACTGATAAACGTTTTAAACCGGTTCTAAATAATTTAGAGATTGATAAAGACATCTTAATTGAACCACCTAGAACATGGAAATCGGCGAATTCTTTAGAAAAAGAACCACCTCTAATCCAACCATTTGATTATTATTCATCAAATGAAAGAAATTTAGATTATGTTCCCTATTCAACAAATATCTATCCAAATGTTCAACAAGAGAAACAACAACAAAATGAATCTAGACAACCATTAAGTCGTGTTAATGAAACACCCTCATTACAACAGAAAGATGGATACGTTCAGGTTCCTCTATCTGACTATCAAAATTTAATTCAAGAAAGAGAACAACAAATTAGGAAGAATTTAACAACGGGAACTATTATAGAAGGATTTTCATCGAATGATGAACAATTTAATGAATTATTATTATACATCTTCACTGGCATCTTTTTACTCATATCACACGACTTAATGTTTCAGTTAGGTAAGAGATCATATTAATTAGATATTAAGTTGTCTTGTCTTATCGTGCATAGACAATAGAGTCGCATCATCATAGACTAATCTATTCATTGTCCCCGTGGGACGATACTCTTCAATAGGTCTGTAATCCATTGATACTTCTTTTACTTTTTTAATTTGTTTTTTCGCAGAGTTTATTTCGGTAGTCCACGAAATAAACAACCAATTCGGATGAATATACATCAACTGAAACCCATTCTTTTGTAAACTATTCATGACGTGATTTCTTAATTCTTCGATGTCATAAAGAGGTGTTCCAAAAATAAATTCAGGAACCAGGAAAAAACAATACTTGCGATCAAGTTTAGAATTAAACCGAATCTTATTATGACAATCCATTAGTATTTTATTATAGATTTCTAATCTCTTCATATTTTTTTTCTTTGCTTCAAAATCTAATTCATTCATATCTATTTGAGGATTCATAATAGTTAAGTTTAGATAAATATTTTAAGAAAAAGTATGTATCATTAGTAAAATGAATAATGAAAAAGAAGTTGATCCGATTGATCCGATTGATACATTAGTTATCTCGGGGGCCAGTACAAAAGTAATAGCATTCATAGGTATTTTTAGAGCTCTCTACGAAAAAGGAATACTTTCACCCGACTTAAAGGGAATTAAACATATATCGTGTGTTTCGATTGGATTCTTCTACACAATTATGTTGCTACTGGGAGTAAGTGAAAGGGTTTGTTATGAATGCATCCTGAAAGTAAATTTCCTAGAAGTATTAGATCTAGAGAATATAGACATAGATTCATTATTGAATGATATGGGATTAATTGATCATAGTAAAGTAACTATCCCAGCTAGAACCATTATTAGAGATAAATTCAAGAAGGAGGATCTAACATTACTAGAATTATACGAATATACACAGATAAAGATCTCTGTGAAATGTATCAATGTGAATAGACAGCAAGTCGAAATATTTGATCATAGTAACAGTCCGGATCTATCTATATTACAACTATTATTGATGACAACTGCAATACCTACATTTTTTAAACCGATAAAGTATAATGATAATTACTATGTCGACGGAGGGGTGAATGGAAATCTACCGATAGAAGCATTAGATTCTGATAAATATTTATGCATCAATATTTGTCAGGGTATCAAAAGATTTGAAGAAAGTGAGTATCCTATCATACCCTTTCTTCTAAAATTAGCGTGTATTAGTTCAGTATCATATGATAAGTATCTCTCTAGAACAATTCAGATCATATTAGATGTAGGAACAATTCAGTTTGATATTAGTGAAGAAGAAAAAAAAGAGATAATTACTAAATCCTATAATGATACTATGATACAGATTAATGATAAATTTAAAGTGATGATTTAATAACTAGTGAATTCTTCAACCTTCTTATAGAATGTTTCGGGAGAGTGAGCATCCTTAACATACATTCCCTGAGCATACATATGCTCAAGCTTAGTCTTTTTCTTCTTAAGATATTGCTGTTCTTCATTTAGCCCCTTGATAGATTTCTTCTTCTCTAGATATTCGGGTGAATCAACTGAAAATGTTCTCATTTCTTCTTTTTGCATCGCAATGAGACGCTCGATGCGCCGATTTTCTGATCCATTTTCAGAACAAGCCTCAATATCCGTCTCCATCTGAAGCTTTGAAACATGATTGAACAACTTCTTCTTTTCTAGGAACTTCTTCTTTTCTGCGCGCTTTACAAGGTTTTCTTCTTCCCTGACTTTCCTTGCCTTTGTCTCTTTTGACCCCTCTTCCTTACGAAACTCAACACGGAAACTCTGGAATCCTTCACTCAAACTATCCTTATCTAGAAGTTCATCTAGATAAATCTCATAATCATCTTCGTGTTGGAGGAGTTTTTTCTCTACATAGCAAATTCCCCTTTCACCAAAATCCACCTTAATCTTAGAACGAGGTACACGCTTATCAGTTTTATCCTTGAGCATCACACTCCCAATATCACCATTTTTAATAAGTCTTTCGCTATTGCGATTATGTTTTTGAGTTCCGATGTAATATACTACATCTCCTTCTAGGAAATCCAAATGAGAAATCTCGGTGTTGGGTCGAAATCCCGCAGCTGAATAAGGCCCCCTGCGACCACCCTTTCCACAGCCACTGTGAAGTCCTCCGTAGTTATGACCGTTATTATCTCCTGCTCCCATTGTTATTTTTGTATATAGTAAAAAATAGATTATTTGGAATCAAATTTAACTTATTATACTATTCTTATTTGGTTCTTTTACTAAACTAGATATATGATAATAGTAGATTAACTTTAACTCATTTAACTCATTTAACTTCTTATTCGGGTGTGTATTTCAGATTGAATTTCGGATCTTGTGTTGTGCCGTTCACACATTTATCGCTCTTACGCTTACCCATCTGGATGCCGAATTTAGACTTGCGTTGCCACTTAATCATATCAGCCATGGTCTTCTTCTTGTCTTGTGGTTTGTGACCAACCTTCTTAATCCAGTCCGTAAACTGATAGAATATGTCTTCAAAATCAGTGGGAGCGGTTTCAGAACCGTCGTCATTTTCATTATTGTCCACTTCATCACACAGATCAATGAACTGACCCAGAACATTATTCTCATTGCGATAATCCTTGGTGGCGGATTTAACTTTTTCAGGGATGTCAATACCCTCTTTATCATATTTCATCCACTCCATAAGAAGCATCACCATAAAGATTTCAGACCAGTGTTCGAATTTATCTTCTTTGATTGTTTTATCCATAGGATAAATATCTCTTTCAGGATTGACCCGTTTTTTATCATCTGTGAATGTAGATACGAATGGAACAACTTCCATACGCCTCCAAGAGCCATGATCATCCGCAGATATTTGCGGTAGAGCGTTACACATCGTAAGCATCTTAAAATGAGGGATAAACTCAAAGCATTCCTTAAACAAATGCCTAGCCTTAATCCTATCACCACCAGTTAGCTCTTTCATAAGACCCGTATTAATCTCTTCACCCATTTCTGGTTCAGACATTACAATCAGACGCTTCCCCTTTGTTTGGGCCATAGCTGGATTCGCTGCTTCAGCTGCACCTCGCTTTTTCGTGATCATCTGAACCGGGAGACCTCCAGCATAGTCACCCAGAATCTTGTTCATCAAATCGATAAGAACAGATTTACCATTTGATCCCTCGCCATTCCAAATGTAAAATCCCTGATCACGATTCTCACCAGAAAGACATTTGGACAACCATCGCCAAACATAATTGCGAACTTCTGTATCAGGGAAAACCTGAACCATGAATTGTAGGATGTCGCGATTAAAGATATTAAAATGCGGAACCTGTTTAGTCTTTTCCCACAATTTATCAAATGAGATAGGTAGATCCTCTTTATCAACGGGTAGTGTTAGACCGGTACTCATCGTAATATAGTCATCTGGTCTCCCTTCCCTAAATTCATATGTTTTAAGATCAATGACACCATTCTCAAAACCAAGAAGATTAACATTCTCATCAAACTTCTCAATGACTTTCTTTTCATAGAACATATGACCCAGACCATCAATCAGAGTCCTAACATAAGATTCTTTAAGGAGTTTCTTACAGAAATCAGCACACATATCATGATCTCCTTGTGCCTGTTTTGCTTCTCTCGGATCGGATGAACCAGTTTTCACCCTATATTCCAATTGCTTCTGATGATAAATCTCATAAATCTCTTTATGAATACCCATCTTCAAGTCAGTTGCTTTTAGGGTTGTATCCCAGCGATGTTTATCTCCCTTAAACTGATACCATTCATTCTCAATATCAACTGAAATATATTGATTCTCAAAGTATTTATGAATCACCTCACAAATACGAAAGTTTGCATCAGGACCCGCATAAATACTACATTCAATAATCTTAGAAAGATTCTCTTCCATTATCTTTTTATATTTGTATTCATTATCCAATTTAGCCCAATAATACAGTGATGAGACTGTTAGAGGATTAGTTGTATGAGCCGTTTGAAAAGATATCCATTTCTTGAAACATCCACTCTTATCATACTTATCAGATTGCTGACTGAATTTATTCCACGCTTCAAAGAGTCTTTGATCAATATTATAAAGACATAAACCGGTTTCTAGCCATCTCCCATAATCATCTGCTCTGTCCTTAGAAAGACACGTTACAAATGATTTCATTAGATTAAGTTCTACTTCTTGGAGGACTTCACTAACTTTCTGCGAGATCTTTTTCTGCTTGTATGGATTAATTTCTTCAAGAGATTCCGTTATTTCATTGAGTTCATTAATGGTAGAGCTCAGACTTCCTGAACTACTACTCATACTCATACTACCAATACTAGATACTCTAGTCATTTTCTTTTTAAACTCATTTGTAAAGATCTCCTTGTATTCAAGAGTATCATTTAGATCAATCTTATTAAGACTGATTTTGTTCATAACCTTGAGGTTGGTGTATTTAATTTCTTTTTCTGCTTCATTCAGTTTCGTCGCATTCCCCTCATAGATGTGATATACATTTGTTAGAAGATATGGTTCCTCCCCTTCTTTAGAACATAGATAAGGTTGCCAACCCGAAAACTTGCTATCAAGGATCGTATTTTCCGGTAGATTAGAGGGAGTGATATCTGATTCTTCCTCAAAGATTTGGTTAATGATATTCATATCAAACAATGTGTCAATCACGAACCGATACTTTTCCTTATTCATGATAATCTTGGGGAAGACAATATGAATACCATCCTTACTCTTGTACTTATTCTGTTTGTTTTTTTGAGTTTTTACTAGATATGGTCTTTTCTTTTCTAAGATCAATGCTTCGGATTGTTCATATGTTAGCTCAATGTGATCACTTAGGACACTAAACGTGTATTCAGTAAACCGAGTTACAAGATTGTTATTATATGCTTTATTCTTGATTTCATCTGTATATTTAAAATCAAGATCAATTAGAAACGGTAAATTATCTCCCATTTTCTCAACGAGGAGAGGTAAGGGAATCTTTTTAGAATAATCATGTTCAATACATTTATACAATTTCTTTGTCTTATCAGAAGGTATTTGCCATTTTCCACCCTTTAATCCAGTATGAGTAATTCTCTCACTTTTGTCGATTTTTTCATATTTTGAAAGAAAACTGGCTAATTTTCCTCCTTCTTTTCCCATCTAATAATTAATACTTAATATTTTATTTTTAAATCAAATTTGTTGACCTCGAATGCGGTGTATATTGCGATATCTGATTATTATTATAGTCTATTCACGAGTTAAATATGAAAACTTGATGAATTTATTAAAAAGGAGCACAATTTAAACAGTCATAAATTTATATCTAAGAGACCGATTTTTTATTTAAGCATAAATTCATCTATTCTAGTAAAGCAATAATGCCCCCAGCATCCATTAAAAGAATTCTTTCTAAAGATATAAAAGCAGTCCAGCGCAACGAATTAAATAAAAATGGTATCTATGTTGAATTTAATGAGAATGATATTACTGAAGCGTACGCTTTAATAATCGGACCTAAAGATACATGTTATGAAGGTGGATTATTATATTTTAAGATTAATTTCCCTACAAATTACCCATTCGCCCCGCCAAAAGTTCTATATCTTTCGAGAGGCAGTATTCGTATTCATCCCAATTTGTATACTGGAAGACCGAACGAAGATTATTTGGGTAAAGTGTGTCTATCATTATTGGGGACATGGTCGGGTCCTCAGTGGACAACTGTAATGGATATTACGAGTGTTCTTATATCTATCCAATCGCTATTAACCAATGATCCAATTAAGCAAGAACCGGGATATGGAAACTCTAACGGACCACTTAATGTGAAATATAGAAGTTGTGTCGAATATGAAACATTAAGAACTCTTATTATAAGAAATGGAACGGATCCACCAACCGGATATGAATGTTTTCAAGAAGTGATTAAAAACCATATTCAAGAAAATAAGAACAGACTCTTAGAAAAATATATTAAACTCTCTAAAGAGAAAACAACTGTGGAAAATGTGACTATATCCGTATATCATATATCACTAAGGATGAATTATAGTGAACTCATTAAAGTTCTAGAAGAACTATAATTATTTAAAAATTTGATATTAATATATATATATTTTATATCAAGAAACTATGAATACAGACGATAAAGACTTTTGTGACGATTGTTTTAATCTCATGACGGTCGTGTCTGATAAGGAAAACAAAATTAAGTATCTCTGCAAATGCTGTGGATTTCAGAGAGATTTCACCGATGAAACAATTTGCATCTATAATAACACCACTGAAAAACTAGATCGTAGCGAATATCTCAATACCAATCCGTATCTAACACATGACATAACACTACCCAAGATTGAAAATAATCAGAATATCAAGTGTTTAAACTCTGAATGTCCGGAAAAAGAATCATCAATTACTTATATGAAGTATCACGCCGATAATATGTATTTTATGTATATCTGTAATCACTGTGGTCAGCAGTGGGTAAATCATAGTAAGTGATCAATCCTATAGCTAATCTATATCATTTTATACTTTTAAACAATTTAAAAATTTGATTTCTTTTTTTAAGTTATATAGTATTAGTAAAGATGGACGATTTTGAGATAGATGATAATGATTTTGAAGAATCGGAACAAATTATCATTGAAAGTAACGATGAAGACTGTATAGAGTTCATGAAGAATTATTCGGCAAATAAACGAAAGAATAAAACTTCCCCAAATCTTACGAAATATGAAAGAACACGAGTTCTTTCAGAAAGGGCACAACAAATTAGCGATGGTTCCAAACCGTTAATCGCGAACCATGAAAGATATACTCAGTGTTATGAAATTGCTCTAGAAGAACTAAACAAGGGTAAAATACCATTTATCATTAAACGACCTTACTCAAATGGTTATGAATACTGGAAATTGGATGATTTAATCTTATAATAAAAAAAATGTAGGGTAGTATATAAAATGAGGATTATGGGTAAAGTGGTTGATGATAATTGTATTGCGATATTGATGATTTTAGCATTTTTTTTGATTGTTGAATGTATGAATAATAGCTTCCCCGAAGGATATTCTGATTATCCATTTGCTTCTCCGGGTGATTCGGGATCTCCCACTAGAGTCGCTCCTTCACGGGAAACAGCAATGATGGGTGATCCTAATATGAAACCGGTTCAAATGAAAATGGCGGCGCCTCCTTCAATGACCGAAGAATATGCGGTTTTAAGTGGATCCCCGATTAAGACTGACGGTGATTATCTTCTGTTAGATCCTAGTTTAAGAAGTAAAGCTTCAATCGATACATTTAAACCAATATCGGGTCAAGTTGTTATCGACAGACCGACCGCTGGTAAGTTGGATACTGTTCTAGATAAACAAATGGTGGGTCTAGGTCAAATGGATTCTGTAGGTTCTGCTGGTCTCGCTGGTCCTGCCAAAACGATTGGTAGAGTACCCAGTGGTCCAGGTCCTCTAGGTCAGGGTCAAGGCCAAGGGTCAGGTCAAGGGAAATATAAAGAAGTCCGTCTAATTATGTTATTTGCTCCCTGGTGTGGATACTCTAAGAAAGCAAGACCCGATTTTGAAAAGGTAATCGAACAATATCACGGTCAAATGGTCAACGGAACGATGGTTAAGGTATTACTTTATGATACCGATAAGAGAAAAGATATGGTAGAAAAATATAAAGTTAAGGGTTTCCCGTCATACATCTTAGAAATGGAAGGACATGATGGAAAGGTTGACACAAAGGCTGTGAATGAAAGAAGTGCCGATAAATTAGGTGAAGCGATTAAATCTGCTGCCCAATAAATCCTTATTAATATTTCTTGTTAATATTTCTTGTTAATATTTCTTGTTAATATTTCTTGTTAATATTTCTTGTCCACAACATATGTATTTTTATAACCGTTTGGCGCTTCTTCTTTCCCCTGATCTACATAATTTGATTGAGAATACTGCCAGTAATCTTCTGCTCCGATTTTAAAGTCTCCTCTTTCACTCGCTTTATACCAAAAGACCTGATCATCTAATTTGTTTGATTTAGAATTATTATCTATAACCAAACACTCGAAGTTTTCGGTACATTGGTCCATCACCTGACAGAACATCTCAAATGTGGGAAACATTCCCGCATAGTGTTCATATAATCTTTTTCTATTTGATACATAGTTTTCTCTAAGAATAAATACATAATCAATATTTGTTCTTAAGTTCGGCGGAATTCCCAAAGCATACTGCATCGTAATAATGAATAGAACTTTGTAGTGACGACCGTTCATAAATAGTGATCTAACATTCTTATCTTTCACCCATGTATTGTCATATAAGCAATCATCTAAGATTAAGAACAAGCGAGGATCTATATTAGAATTACTTTTAAGTTTTTCAATCATTAATTTTTGTCTTTTAAGAACATTCTGAATTACCGAACCTTGATATTCTTCGTGAATAAATAATTTGGGAACCATACTTGAATAGAATTCATTGGCTGCTTCTGTTCCCGATATAACTTGTCCACACGGAATGTCTCTGTGATGATACAGTAAATCACGACACAAAAATGATTTACCAGTTTCTCTCTTACCAATTAAAACAACCACTTTATCATCTTTAATAAGATTCATATCAAACTTACGCAATTGAATTTCCATATTTATATATATACACTTGCGTAATAAAAAAATTTAAGTTTAAACTTAAATATTATTGTATCACTCAGTAGATAAATGAATCATATGAATCAGGAAATGAATCTAAGATATCGTAAATGGACTAAGGGAGATAGCAATAAACTTTTCTCTGATTCAAGGAAAATTATATCATTAGAGTATCCCCAATTCTTCTTTCCAATTATGTCTCTTTATTTTTACATTCATAATTCTAAGAATTCTCATAAGCGGATAGACTTTGAAAGGAATTTTTATGTAAATAGAATTCTAGATATCGTTTTAGAAAGACCCTATAATTCAAATATGATTGTAAATTGCGATACGTATCAATCAAATGAAAGATTATACGAAGAAAAAGAACTCTTTTGTAAAAGTATTCCTTTAATTGATCCAATACATACTATCCTAAATAATTACAACACCTACTATCATCGGAATCCATTTTTACCCTCAAACTATTCCTATAACCTACAGAGCAAAGTTAATAATATGGATAACATGGCATATATAGATGTCTTTTGTTCTTTTCTTCTTAGCGAGTTAACACAAAAAGACGTTCTACCGAATTTTCCTATTTATTACGGTTCTATGAATGGTTTAAGAGATCATAAGTATGATATTACTGAAGAATTCTATGAATTTGAGGATCATCCGGAATTCACTAAGTTAAATGAAAAAACATTCAGTATTGATTGCTATACAGATGATGTATCCGATGATAAATCATCCCTTAGATCATCCAGATCTTCCAAATCATCTAGATCATCTGCTTCTTCTAATGGTGATAGTTATGTCGCTAACTTAAAGAAGTGTCCAACAATCCTTCTATTTATGGAGAAATTGGAAGGAACACTCGAAGACGTTATCCAAGATGATCTATCAATAGACGTATTAAAATCGTGTATCTTTCAAATAGCCTTTGCATTAGCTTATCTTCAGAAACATTTCGCATTTACTCACAATGATCTTCATATTAATAATATTATGTATTCTGAAACTGATAAAACTTTTATCTACTACAAATTCAACAATATTTATTACAAGATCCCCACATATGGAAAGATCTTTAAAATAATTGATTTCGGGAGATCTGTATTGACCTTTAAGAAGAAACTATTCCTAAATGATGCCTTCTCTAAATTTGGTGAAGCCGAAGGACAATATAAGTATTCATCTTCGGTGCCGTTTATGCCCGTTAAAGATGGTTCTGAACCGAGTCCTTATTTTGATTTGTGTCGCCTAGCGATAACGATGTTAGATGAAATAAGATACAATTACGATGATGAAATTGATGAAGTAGATGATGATGAATTGGAAGAAAAATATGATGATTTGATTGGATTTTTGAAATATGTAGCAACCGATCAGAACGGTGTCAGACTTGATAAAGAAGATGATAATTTTAAATTGTATGTTAAGATTTCTAAAGATGCTAAAAATAGTCATCCTAGAGACATAATCACTCATGATTATTTCAGTGATTATCGTATTAAAAAGAATATGTTTCCTAAAAAGTTATTCTATTCATTGGGTTAAAATTAGATAAAAGAATTCTTTTAAAAAGGACACTTACTTGATTTAAAATCCAATGATTTGGGAACTAATTGAGTTCCGTGACTAATCGTTTCACCACAGAACATTTTGATACAAAATAAAGAACCAAAAATGACAACAAATAAACCTAATAAATCATTACGCATGTCCTCGCGATTTTGACTGTATCTATTTTGTTCTTTTAAGATAAAATAAACGATCACACAAACAGTTATGCTACCAATTAAACTAAATCCGATGGGAGTATCAATCATATAGTAATCAGAATAAATTAAATTCTTAGATTAGACTCATTATTTCTCACGAATATTTTCTAATTGATTAATTAGTCAATTAATCAATCAAAAAATGTATACGATTCTTCTTTCGTATCATCTATCGTAATACTCTTATCGCTTTTACTCGCTAATTCCTTGATTTCATTAAAGAAATTATCTAACGTTTCTGTTTCATCTATATCATCTGTCTTTTTATCAAGTGTCATTACTTCTTTCATAACTTGTTCATTTAATTCAGGAGAAACTTCCGTCACATTATCTTCATCTAACGATGGTAAAGATGATTTAACTTCTTTATCATCATCTAATTTGGTGATCTCTTCAACCTTTCCCTTACCCTTCATATTGGGATACAAATTTGCAAATGAAAACATCTTAACATCTTCTGTCACTTCTTCCTTAACATTGTCGGACACTAGTTTAGGAGTATCAATCACATTCTCATTTTCGTCTCTTCTAACAACAGTGACTTCATCTTTTTTATCTTCATCTTTTTTATCTTCATCTTTTTTATCAACTAAATCATCAAAGAATCCTAATTTTTCTACTGTTGGTTCTATAACTATTGGTTCAGTTGGTCTATTTGGTTCAGTTGGTTCAGTTGGTCTATTTGGTTCAGTTTCTTTAACTTCTGTTTCATCGAACACGGGCATAGTAATATCGTTTAGGACTAAATCGTGGGTATTCTTTTTAATATCATCGACAGATGGATCGTTCGGATCGTTATAAGGATTAGCGTATTGATCCTGTTTCACCTCTTCATCAACGATTTCAACATTATCATATTTCATTTCTTCGGGATTTACATCTTCTCTAGGCGAATTATCTTGGAAAACACTCGGTAATTCGTCATTTGGTTTGGGTGAATCTAAGGGTGAATCTAAGGGTGGCTCTAATGGCTCTAATGGTTCGTCAAATATTTCGGACCCCCCTTTCTCATCTGTATCATCCTTTACTTCTATATCATCTGTCTCTTCTTTTTCTTCTTCTTTTTCTTCTTCTTTTTCTTCTTCTATATCTTCTTTACCGCGTTGCAGGGCTTCATTCAAATTCTGCGATTTCTTTAATTCATTCATAATCATTTGAATATCTACCTTATCATTATTGTCGTATGTGTCCAGATGTTCTCTTAAGATGTCTTTTACAGGGAGTTCTCTTCTAATTGTGTCTTCAATACTTAATTTAATCATGTCTTCGACATTTTTCATATTACGCTGATATTCGTGACCGGGCACATTTTCATTAAAAAGATACGGATTCTTCCATATTTCTCTCGCAATATTAATGTATGTCTTGTGAACGAATGAAGTCGTTTTTGGAATGGTCACATTAATTTTCTTAAAGGATTGATTCGGACCGATTGACATTAAGATCCTCGTGTGACTAATAAATACTGCGGTTATCAAATCATCTAACCAATCACATTTAGATGATCTCATAATTCTATCAGTCTCCGAATCAATTATTTCGCTGTTCCACAGTGGAACCTTCTCTAACAACGAACGAAAGATAATTAAAACAGGTGTCCCCGTTCTATTTGAATAAATCACTTTACTTTCATCGTAGATAGACGTAATACCATCGTTAAAATGACTATACATTAAGTCAATGAGTTGCTTCGTGTATTCTAATTTCGCCTGGGCAAAGACGGGGACATTAATATCATCCATTAATGTTTATCATAATATATTATTTTTAGATTTTATACCATCATTATTTGTTCCAGTTATTGGGATTCCTTCATTTATATTTATCTTATTAGTTATCTGGTGTAATTTAATTAAATGCTCTTTTGCAGTAATCGCAATAGCATTATAATATCCTTCTTCATCAAACCCCCCATAGCGATATAGCTCTGGGTCGTTTTTATCTATAGCAGGACTGATAAATAAATTAATCTCATCAAGACATTCTCTCAAATGATCACCAATCATTCTATCATAATTATCATTCTTACAATATGTACACTTACATTCGGGATTGTTACACATCACTTTAAACCAAATAGAGTAATTTATCTTTATAACATTTATCTGTGAATATCATTTTTTCTATCATTTTTTCTATCTTTTGTCTCATCGATAAGCTTGATATTTTCATCAATGAGGCGTTCATTTTCTATTCTCAATGATTTTACGATACATTCCAGATCTTTAATTTTTTCTTTTAATAGATACCTTTCATCTATCTTTGTAAAAAAGAATTCTTTTTCTGAATCAAGTTTATCTAATTCTTCTAAATTTTTCAAAGTTTCCATTTATGAATCTATTATGAATATATCATAATTTATCTATAAATAATCAAAGGTAATCCGATACATCTTTGTATCTTTTCCTTGAACTTCATAAAAGAATTCATTTAGAACTGTATCAGTTTTAATTTTTTCTTGATTTTTAAAATAATCAGGAAACTTAAATTCATAATTCATTAATTCAAAAACATCCACTTTTGACAAGAAATTCATGGATTCAAAATACTTCTGTATCTTAGTGATATCATCTATACTCAATTTCGTAACATCAACTTTACCTTCATCATTTGAATAGAAGAACTTCAATCCATCAACAAATATTTGAAGAAGTTGTTCATAGATGTGAAGATGAATATTCTTATTTGGAGGGATATCGGGGATTTCTAATTTGATAGAGTCTTTCTCTTTTGGTTCTTGACCGAAGAGGAACTGAATAAAATCTGAATGAGAACCTTCTTTAATTTCAACATCATTGGCTTTAACATCTTTACTCATTTATTGTAAAAGAATATTTTTTAATTACGTAGTATTAACACATTTTTCATAATCCAAATTCATACAAATTGAATGATTGGTATTCGCAGAACAGTAATTATTATATGATATTGATGGCATGAGATTTTCATTATTACGTAATAGACCCACACCATACTGATTTAAGCAACCGACATTTTCAGAATAAATAGAATCACATAATGTTTGTAGTTCTGAACGAGTAGCATTTAGCGTATCATCATCATCGTTATTACCGTCATTATCGGTATTTTTGTAATTATTGATAATAGTTTGATATTTATTTATTTTAACCGGATCTATATGTTTAATTAAAGTAAATATGTCTGCGTATAATAAGTGTGTATCTTCATTATAGAGGATATCAAATGTAATATTATTTAATTTATTAAGGGCATTTTTATCATTTATATTGTCTAATAACTGATTAGTAAAACATCTTAGATAATCATTTATTCGGATATTTATATAAATATAATACGTTCTGTCATCTAGTTCGGTAGAAGAAAGATTTCTAGGTGGAGCTGTCTCCTGTTCAATAGGAAATATATCATTCAATTGGCGGGGTAATATATGATGAGTATTATTCAAATATTCTCTAATACTGTTAATATATTCGGCTTTAGGTTTTCTCATAAGTTTTTGGATTTCATCTTTGTGATCTCCATGTATATATGTAGTATCTTGAAACTTGCCTGTAAATTTATCTGTTATATCTGTTATTTTAATATAGAATTTTGCTTCGCAATTTTCTCCAAGGACTTGTTGGGTGGGATCGACGGCTCCTGTAGTCACCGCTCCTGTAGTCACTGCTCCTGTAGTCGCTGCTGTCCCTGTAGTCACTGCTCCTGTAGTCGCTGCTGTCCCTGTAGTCACTGCTCCTGTAGTCACTGCTCCTGTAGCCCCTGTCCCTGTAGCCCCTGTAGCCCCTGTAGCCCCTGTAGCCCCTGTAGCCCCTGTAGTCGCTGCTGTCCCATCAACCAAACACGTGTCGGAATTACTAAGATTACCATTTTCTAAAAATTCCACATAGATGGGTATTTTTATTTTATAATGATCGTTAATCAGTCCTTCAATGGTATGGTAATACAAAATACAGATCATTGCTACTCCTATTAGTAATAGATACTTCATTCTACTATTTATATAGATAATTAATTTCCTGCGTCCGGGTCGGTAAATTTGGTCGTGTATTCTTTCATTTTATTTAGTAGTCCGTTAGATTCGTTTGAAATGTTACTTAAATAATCAAAATTATCATTGTCGCTGTTCGGACCTTCATCTTCTATACTATAATCTTCAGGGACTGTCGTTAGTGTGCCTACAACATCTGATGCCGCGATCGTGGTGGCGGCCTCGCGCAACAAGGAAACTGTTAAACCCTTACAGTAATTATTAGTTCTTATAGGACATCTTTCATATAAAGTCATCCATCTTTTTTCTTTATCATAGATAGTTGGAGTGGTTATATCGGGAGTATATTCGGTATAAATACTTTGTGAGTTATCTCCATCCAGTTCTTCGCCTATATAAGTTTGTAAATCTTTTCCTAAATTATAACAATTGATTGGATCATTGTTTTCATCTGTATCACCACTTATGGGAATCATAACCCCTTTATCGTCATCTCCCGAGACCCATTTGTATAATTTAAATTTAGGGTGACGACTAGCATTAATGCATTTTTTAAAATTACAAGTATCATCAGTCAAATCACTTTGTGTGGCTGGCAGGGTTGTCTCTCCTGTCTCTCCTGTCTCTCCTGTATCTCCTGTCTCTCCGGTCACAAGGACATCGGTGAATATTTCCATACCACTACCATCATCTGTTGGAAAGATATATTTGTCTGTCCCATTAGTAGGATCATCGTCGAGCATTGGTTCATATCTATCAAAACAACTTCCTTCTGGCTCTCCATCGCGATCATTTAAGGTGCCTAATGTCCCATATAATAAATATCCCCGCCTACAGTCTTCATTTTCACCCTCTTCAGCGTGACGTTGTATAACAGCGTCGCCACTGATAATAGTTTCTAAACCAAAGTCATCTGTTAAATCGGCTCCACCACCTAGTCGCTCTACATTCACTTCGGCACTAATACACACATCTGTTATATCTTGAGGATCATTAAATTCTCTTGCTCCAAAATTTAAATACTTATCATCATACATAAAAGTAAGATTATCATAAGCAGTTGTATCCGTTAAAACGGCGGCAGATGTGAATATTTTGTCAACGACAGGGTCAGATACTCCATCAACCCCTGTAAAATTATATTTGTTATTAAAACCATGATAATCTGATTTCCCATTAGTAAAGCCACCATCGCTTATATTTGGATAGATTGTAGAAGTTTTATCTATGATTCCATCATACGGATTTAACTTTTTAATTTGGGATGCATATTGTTTATCTTGAGAAACAATTCCTAACATCACATCATCATAAACACCATCAATCATATCCTCTATACTTGCTTCTAAATCATCAATTCTTTGACTCAATTCTTCATTCACTTCATACAATCGTTTATCATTAACGAGTGTCATGTTCCCTCTGTATTGTGAAATTTCACCCACCATTTCACCGGATTCACCATCATAGAGAGCATCGGGAGCAGATTCCATTGTGGAATTCAAGCTGTCACCGGGAAATAATTGATCTTGACAATTACCACACGCTCTAGGACACTTCTCGAACCCACTAAAACCATTAACATCCACAAAATTACATCGTGGATCACTTGAAGATAAATCAGCACAAGTAATATCGTTGGACGTCCAAGATATATCATTTAAACATTCATTCTCTTCATAGTTTATTTGTAACCCCGAACCAGGTAAAGAAAAGGGAGAGACTGCTGATTCACTAAAGAATGATTCTGTTTTATATCTTAATGATAGAGTGTAACACACTAACAAGAAGAAACTAAAAAGGATAACAGGGACCCATCGTTTGTATTCTGTCATATATTATAAGAAAAGGTTAAAATTTAATTGATAATTAGTAAATAACTTAATTACTTAATTACTTAATAAGCTAATAAGCAAAAGATGCCAAGGATTGTGTGTAAGGATTTTCTTTAAACGGATCTAATAAATTACCCTCAATTCTTGCCGAAATCTTAGAATCATCCAATCGATCTTTATCGGTCGTATACATACATTCCATTTCAGTAGGAATCTCTTGATAAACCTTATCGGGATTCATGATTCTATGATTAAAGTAATCATCTTCTATTTTTTGGATATCCATATTAATCGTATCCATACCATTCGTAACTTTGGTTGATTCAGGTGTGGGATAACGACCCTGGGAAATAATTTCTTTATTAGGATTGAGATCAGCACGGAAGTATTGATCCGATGCCATTTCTTGAGGAACAGATGATGATCCATTCCCAATATGATCAAATAGTAATGTTTCTTTCTTATTCGTTCTAACATCATCTTGTAATCTCTCGGTAGGTAGTGTCGTAACTGTCGTTGCGTAGCCATTATTCTTAGGATCTAATGTTGTTTCTTTCAACGTTGTTTTCACCGGATCCATTAAATCCGATGTCTGAGCACTGTATACAGAATTAATATTCCCTTCATACGTTCTCTCGCTGGTAATTTCTCTCTCGTTGGGATAGACTACATAACTATCTTTATTAAAATCGTTGTTCCAATTATTCTCAGCACCGAGATTTCTAAATGTGTCCGATTCTAATTGCTGTTTATCCGACTCTTTCACATTGGGTCTTTTTTCATTGGGTTTATAAGAATACTCACCTGAACTAAAGAGAGGACCCATATCCTGTCTATGTAAATGCTGACGATTAGTTTCTTTAATAATATGTTCCGGCCTTAGAGTCTTAGCAACTGTGGCGCCATTTGTGACCAACCATTTATCAGCTGTGTTTTCATAATCCTTGTCCGGTTGATGCTTAAAGACTTGACCAATTTTACCTCTCTCATCAACTCCTTTACCAGGCAACACTTTACCACCAAAGGATACTTTTTGATTACTTAATGTTCTTGTATTATCTATGGAATTTCTCTGTGCATACAATAAATCCACATCTCTGTTAATATCTGATGCTTCTGCGATATGAGGGACTCTCTCCTGTTCAAATGCTCTTTCATCTGTTCTGTACATACCCGGAATGTATCTGTCTTGTTCCATCGCTGCTCCAGTATCCTGCATTCCAAACGGATTTCCGTATGCTTGAGGACCACCAGTTAAAGAAGATCTTTCAACTTCTCTTTTCGTTCTCCCAAACTCATATCTAGGGTCTCTCCCCTGTGCTAAAGATAAATTACGACTATCACCCAAATCACTTTGTGCTGGTTCTCTGCTATAAAAGGGTGTCATCGTGACACCTCTATCATCTGAACCAAACAGCTCTTCACCTATATCAATCCCGAGTAATTCACTAAATGAACTAGCATCAAATCCTTCCTTCAGATCTGTTCTTGCCTGTAGTGTTTTATCTTTTCCTGAATGTTCGCTTACTTTATTTGATGTTGGTTGTAATGATTGATCAAAATTTTGCTGAACTAATTGTTGTTCATATCTTTGAGCATCTCTAAAATTATTTACATCATATACACTTGTTCGCGATTCATCAAACATAGGTGGTTGTACAGTTGTATTCACCGAATGAGTTTTCTTATTATTTAATAGATAACCACCTGCTAATAATGCTAAAAAAATTGGACCTTCCATTAATCTTATACTATAAATAATATATATTTTTTAGTCTAAAGTATTCTTACACGTTCTATTTTTATTATTTATCATTATTCATGACTTTCGTATAATTTCTTAATCTCAAGTGGTTAAGGATTTATTTCGTATAATTTCTTAATCTCAAGTGGTAATGTTTTATGAGTAAATAATTGATGCATCGTATCTTTAAAATGACCTAAGAGTTGGAAATGAGAACCATTGATGTATAATAGAAGAATACTATCATATTCTTCACGATAGGTTGTCATGAATGAATATTTTTCATAATAGTGTTCACATTCATTTTGTTCCAGAATAAATACATTCAGTTTTAATTGCTGAACAATCAATTGTAAAAGAATATGATCACACCAGTAATCGTGACCACCTTGAATTAGTTTAACTTTAAAATCTTCTAATGTTTCAATTTCATATGGATCCCACTCTTCATCAAAATCGTCCGAATCTTTTAAACACCTATACAATGAAATAATAGTATCAAACTGTTCTTGATGAATACTATCTGCAAGCATCTGTCGTATATCTTCGGATTCATAATAATTATCTCCGGTCGAACTTAATGCTTTCGCTAAACAGTGAAATAAACAGTCTCCATCAGAAGGAACATCTAATAGACCAAATTGTGAGTTTTTATAAGGATTGGGATGATACGAATTAAATAGTTTAATCCAATTCACATGAAGTTTAGACCATCCTATTTCGGATAGAATTGTATGCCAATTATTTTTTCTGATAGGTTTTTCTTTGTAATAGAGAACTTTATTCTTACTATAAATATCTTCGGTTAGATAATTATATGTATCTGTCATTTGATTAATACTTTACTTAATTAAGGTATTACTTTTTTATATAGTAATACTATAATGGGTTACTCTTCAAAAAATAGAAAGATGATGAATTTAATTGATATCAGATTCTTGGTAGGATTCACTATTCTAGCGATTATATTCCTAGCATATGAAAACTCAACTCACAATGTTTCTTTGGAAGATTGTGATGAATGTAAAGCATAAAGGTATAAAAATTACTTAACTTACTTGCAGAAAGTCGTGTGATTATCCAACGTCATTTGAACCGAATTTTCACCTATTCTTTTGAACGGTTCAATCGCGTTAGCCTGTGGATCAATTTGGGGCCACTCAAACCGATTAATACCAAATTCTTTTAAATCAATCGGATTATTAATCAAAGATGTTGACTGAGCATGAAAAAACCCATCTCCTTTAAAGACAGATTTACCACCAAACTTTTCCATTGGATTATAATTCTTGGAAGGGGTTTTAGATAAGGGACGACTTAGATTGTTTAATTCACTCTCAATATCAATGTAATCAGAGTCAACACCGTATCCCTGTAACGATGTATTGTTACCTGGTGCCCAAGGAAAAACTACTTCACCGGCTTTAACATCTTTATTGACTTGATAAATACCCGGACCAGAAGATAAATCATTCACTAATTTATTTTGTTTTTCATCAAATGCCTTAAAGACTTCCATAAATATATATTACATCAATATATTTATTTTTCACAACAACTTAATCTTTTAATTTAAGAAAATGATTTTTCTTGACACCGTCTTAAATAATCTTCATTTCGTGCCATTTGTCTAGAAGGCAATCCACCTCTAACCCACGATTCCATTGAATCCTCGGGGATAAGATATTTGGTGTCTTGGATTTCGCCTCTTAATTTAGGAATCATCGGTGTGAAATAACTACCAATCGTAACACCAGTCAAACTATTACAAGACCGATCATCTGACGCAAAGTTACTCGATTGAATAATGCTCTCAACATTAACATCATGATAACCTCTAGTAAAATTACCAGTTGTTAAATGAGGTCTTTCATCCAATTGATTCAAATATCTCTTATTTGTTAAACGATCATCATTTTGTCTTAGACCGGTGTCAACATCAACGAGGCACCCCTTTTCACCGATCCAACCCTTACCACCTTCAAAGTTAATCATCGGTTGGGATAGCTGAACATCGCGAGCATCTTTTAATTCACATCCACATCCGTTCATATTATCTGTGACGTACTGACCAACGCCCATAGATTGGGTAATATCGATGTCAACCGTTGCTTGATCGCTGTTAATGGATCCCTTGGTGAAAAGAACAAAGTCTTCTTTATTTGCTTCTTGATTTACACAGTTGGTAGAACCTTCGGCTGGTAAAGCATTTCCATTTCCTTGAACAAAGTTACTGTAACCACTCATTTATATTAATGAATATATTTTTATTTACATTAATCTTTAATTTGGTTATAAGATTACATTAATCTTTAATTTGGTTATAAGATTACATTAATCTTTAATTTGGTTATAAGATTACATTAATCTTTAATTTATAAGAAATTATGATTCTAAGTAGGAGGACCGGGACCTCCTGCCCCCCCTGTCTGATTCAAACAAGCCACTGAATTCCCTTCCTTACAAGTGGGTGGTCTTTTATAACACCAATTCGCAAACGATCCTTGATCGTGAGGGGTTTTAGACCCGGGCACTGTGTAGAATTGTCTTTGCGAATTACCATTATTAAAGATATCTGTGTAATCTCTGTAAAGCCCTGACTCGAATTTATCATTCATCGCTTTCTGAATTCCTTTGTTATCATAAGAAGAGCATGCTTCTGGTGGTGCTTTATCATTCCCAAAATCATCTAATAGAGGATTCATAAAGGGATTGTCTTTCGTAGGAACTCTACATTCAGTATTTAAATCTTGAATATCGGGCGAGACAATACCATTTCTTAAATCAGTCTTAATGGTATCAATATGAGTATCTTTGTTTTTCTGAAAGATCATATAGGTGATAAAACCAACTACGATCGGGATGTAAAATATGTTTGTATTGCGATTGTAAAAATACACAACTAACGCGTAGTAGACAGCAAAGCGAAAAATCGCATTTAATTTTCTGATTAGATCATAATCTTTCACAGGAAATATTTCAAAAATGTAGTTTCTATCATATAGGATATCCATTTTGTTCGTCCAAAAGGGTGTATACATTATACTAATAGAAACATAATAAAAAATTTAAATTTATTTGCCTTTCTTCCTTGCTTCTAATTTTTTCTGGAGTCTTGCTTGGGTGGGATTGAGGGGCTGATTATTATTTTGATTACCTGAACCTTGACCCATTTGACCCATCTGACCCATTAGACCCATCATCGCACTCATCGGATCTGGTTGATTACCTGAATTATCGGATCCCGAACCTTGACCCATCTGACCCATCATACCCATCATCATGCTCATCGGATCTGGTTGATTTCCTGATCCTTGACCTGATCCTTGACCCATCATTTGTTGTGCAACGTTAGAAAACATATCGGTTTGGCCTAATGATTGATACATATTCTGTGCTTCACCTTGTAATGAATCCTGATTCAGTTCCCCCGATTCCATTTTTTCATTCACAACTGAACTAATATTATTGAAAATCTTTCCTAAACCATCTCCAGAGAATAGTTTACCAAACACTTCACCCATATCAGAATCATCGTCTAATCCTTCTAACATCCCTTCGATATCAACTTGTTTAGAGACTTCTTCAGCAATTCTTCCTATTTCAGACCCTTGTATAATTTTTTCTATATCAGACAGTTCTTTCGGTATCTCTTCTTTCTCCTTTTTCTCTTCTTTAGGTATTTCTTTTTGTATTTCTTCGCCTAATTTCTTAATTTTCTTTAATTCTTTTGCCACACTTTTGTCTTTAATTTCGGTATCTTTATCCAAAGATAACGATTCTAAAGCATTCTTTAATTCCATATTAGAATGATACGCGATACCTAATAAACTAAATGTCTGGAGATATTTCCAAATCGTTTCTTTCGTTGCATTAGATATCTTAGATAACCATATTTCTTTAAAAGAAATGTCTGTTAGAAATAAAGGATCTTCATCAAATAAAGCTTCATCTTTGTCTGTAATAAGTTTACTGTATTTATGGATTCGTATTAAGAATTCTTTGAGGACTTCATTTTCCTCAATATCAACTGTTTCTAATTCAACCAGTGAAGAATAATTTTCCCTTAGAACTGCTTCATGTTCGGGAAATACATTACACATATCGGTGTAGAAAGACTTAAAAACAGATAAAAGGTTATTGTTTAAGTTATCATTCATATCATTCATATCTGTCATTTATAATAGGAGTATCTTTTTTTAAAAATGAATATACGCAATATCTTAAATACTTTATCTCCGATTTTCCATCATCTTTTCGTAAGCTTGGTCCATATCACTTCTCTTCGCAGATTTCTGGAAATCATCATTCGTAGAACCACTTTGTGTTGAACCCTGACCTGTCGCATTTAATGATCCGGTTAATGATTCATTGTCATCTAGATAAGACATATAATCGTTTTGTTGTAATTTATTATTTTGATGATCGTCGTTACTCTCAGAAATCATAGAGAATCCAATTGAACACCCACCATCATCACACCATCCTTCAAAATCACCTGAGTCCTTTTCTTGGCCTGGACCTTGTCCCTGTCCCTGTTGCTGTCCCTGTTGCTGTCCCTGTTGCTGTCCCTGTCCTTGTTGAGGCATATTCATACGTTCAACTCTTTCTTCTCTTTGACCATTTGCTTGATCGCTTGCCCCTTGATTACCCTGACTCAACGCTTCCTTAGCAAACATATTGAGATACTCAAATAGTTTCTCACCTTTGATTAAATTATTTCCCGAAACCAAACAAGGGACACTTTGAACATAGGGTGGTATTTGTTCTTTGGGAATAGTTCCAACGTCAACTATCTTAAAATGACTTAATAATTGATGCTTATGAAGACCAACTAACATCTTCGTAGAATGGGGACATGTTTTACTGATAAATAATACTCTATCACTCATTTATTTATTAGATATAATAATATCTTTCAATATTAAACTTATCCCTTTACTAAATTTGATTTAAAAAATAAGTAGTTTATAATATATAAATAACTATGAGTCTTTCAATCGAAAATCCCCAAAGCGAAGATGGAAATTTGTCATTCGTTCTAGCTGGAGATGAAACGAAGGGTCTAGATGTGAGTATAGTCAATAGTCTTAGAAGAATTCTACTGTCGGAAATCCCGACAGTAGCATTCAGAACCGATGAAGGGACGAAACAGGATATTAAGATGGAAGTGAATGAAACTTCTCTGCATAATGAATTTATTCTCCATCGTGTCTCTCTAATTCCACTATTCGTTGATCCGAAGAATTTTAATCGCAATATACTGTTCCATCTCTCTGTAAAACATGACGGTCTAGAACCATTTAAATTCGTAACTACCGAAGATTTTGATATCTACCCACTTAAGGACGATATTGATGAAGACACAGATTTATCTGTTCTCGATATTAATAATTACGATCTTAAAAAGAAAATGCCTAAAGCCGATAAAAGGAATCATTTAAGACCATTTATTGATCCATTCAACGGAAATGATAATTATATTATGATTACTGAACTTAAGAACACCAATACACCCGATACATTTCAGGAACTATCTTTCTATGGTGTTCCGTCTCTCTCAACGGGCAAGGAACATAGTAGATGGAGTGCGGTATCAAACGCCACATACACTTATCTTAAGAATGATGAACTCTTTCAACAGGTGGCGAAAGACAAATGTGATATGAAAGGTATTACAACCGAAGAAGAAAGGACTAAATATATTCATTCTCTTGAACTATCCGAATCAGAAAGATACTTCTACCGAGACGTTGGTGGTGAACCGAATAAATACAAATTCAGTATTACATCGTTGCATTATCTTTCTTCAAAAGATCTCTTTCTTCAGGCAAATGAAATCATGATGGATAAACTAATGTTGGTTAAAGAAAATCTTATCCAAATGGTGAAAGGAGGGGATACAACTATTATGGTGAAGCAACATACAAATACCAGTGGTAAAGAAGCAGAAAACGTTTTTGATTTCATTATTACCGAACAGGATGATACACTTGGTAATGTTCTACAGTCTCATATTGTGAAACATTTCATCACTGATGAGTCTTTGATTTCATTCTGTGGGTACAAACGTTCTCATCCTTTGGAAGAATTTATCACACTAACGATTGGCGTCAATCCTCAAAATCCGGCTATTGAGGGTAAGACCGATGAACAGAAAGTCACATCGATTGTTCAATCTTTAGACAACATTATTGAGGATTGTTCTAAGATTTACGATGAAATAGTTAAAATTGGATCCAGAGTTCTTTAATAATAATTCATAACAAACTGAATCTTCTTTACAGGTAGATTATGAAAGTATTCCTTAACCATATTATAAGTAGTAGGTTTCTTTGTATCCAGATATGTTTTATGAAGTTCATACATTAGAGGCTTCAAGGCATAATCAACATCTTTTTTTTCAAGTGTTTTATGAACAAAAGCACTCTGATAGGAATTAAATAGTTTATCAACTATCGTTCTGAACAGTTCTCTGTATTCATTAAATTGGTGTCTGTCTTCCGGAAAATAAGAAAGATAATTCTTAAGATTTCCGTTTTTCCTTAGAGACAGATAACCCATACATTTGTTATTTGTGTTAATCTTTAGTTCTTCGAGATATTTGTAGGAAGGGGAAATCCATTTGTAACGAGTATTTAGGTCATAATCCTTGATAGTAAATCCCTTCACAAGAATATTATCGGCGAGATGAAATAGTTTATCAAGATCTTCATAATGATTTGTCTTAAACTGCTTGACAAATGTAAATCCAAGATCTTTAAGACCATTTGTTTCACAAATTTCTTCAACTACTTTTCTACAATCCATTAAAGGAATATTTTCAGCTCCTCTGTGAACCTCAACCAGAATAAGTTCATTCCTAGTGATAGGTGTGATAATGCGATTTTCTTTGTGTCTCAGAACAAATGAGTAATTGAGTTCTTTGTCCATATATTCTTCTACGATTTGACCACATTCCTTGAATAATTCATGAAACGATTTCTGGTTGTCCCATTTATTGTTGCAGCCGATAGAACTCCTTGTTGAGAGATTCCATTTATCATTATGATAATACATATTAATCATCGTTCCGTCAACTAATTCCTGAATTACATTCTTTTCACTTAATTCTTTAGAGAAGAATTCCTCCTTCGTTAGTTCATTGGATTTAACGGGTGGGACTGACAGAACTGACATATCACTCAGATTATAAATAAATCCTCTACAGAATCTAGTCCAAGATTCTTCATCGTTTTCTCTCCCCTTCATTTTCAAGATCATAGAACTCTCCTTTGAATACTTACGAAATACAATATTATGTTCTTTAAGAAACTGATTCTGATCAATTAGATTCTCTTTCAGAATTTGAATCACTTCCATTTTGGTATATAAGTAATTGGATGGATAATTTTAAGTATTAAATTATCTATCTAATTAATATACGAAGTATGAGTGATGAAGAAGTTATCACAGACACAACAAAAGAAGGGACTAAGGAAATAAACGAGGATTTAAAAGAAAGATTGGAGGGTTTAGAAGAAGAAGTAGAAAAAGAAGAAAAAGAATTAGAAGAAGATATGATTCTAGAAGAACCAGTAGAAGAATTAATAGATGAATGGTCTAGTGGTCAACCGATAAGTTATGAAGATGAAGATGATGATGGGTGGGGTTTTCAAGGAACCAATCTTGAGATCGGTGATAAATACATGATGCTTCTCAAAGAGAAAGACTCAAATAAAATTTTCATCGGTCAGGTTTCCGGCATCAATCCGGATGATGGAATAGCCTTACTCATTAATGATCTAGATCAAGAAGATATTCTCCAATTTAGTATCGATGGATTGACTCTCTTACTCAAAACCGATGAGTATGAAATCTTAGACATCCAGAAAGTTAAGATGTTTGATTCAAAGATTTTATCCGAAGATGACAAAGAATTAAAAAAACGCCTCACCAGAGAAGTGTTTTCAGATATAGAATTGGATATTCAAGAATTAGCAAAAGAGGACAGAGTCTATTCAAAGCAAGAATGCAAAGAAAGTTTATTATCAGATATCATCGGTTCTTATAATGCGGTTAATAAATTGTTCTCACAAGAAAGGATACTCGATGATATTAATATTTTAGTTTCTCTAGTGTATGATAAGAAACACGATAAACTAGGTAATACTGTTCCGAAATGGTTGATTCCAATCATTGATAATGATATCAAGCGATACGGCGATGAGGAAGACACATATAAAGAGTTACAAAAATTATATGAAGAGGGTGGTATTATGGGTGCCGAAGAGAAACTGGGACTAAGAACATATACCGATATTATGAAAAAAATCCTTCATTCCTCCGATTTTATTCTAGAATCGGAAGAAGAAATAGGAATTCTTTTAAAAAATCATGAAGATAAATATTATCGCGATTGTATTCAGAATGATTCGTGTATAGGACCCCAAGGACCATTCTCATTTGATGAAAGAAAGAATAATCGTGTTTACGATCGGATAAGTGATTATAGCGATATTGGAGAACCAGTCTATACCAGATTAAGAGATCCTCAACACATTCACGCGGTCGGATTACTTTCCGTTCCCGATAAGTATTTATCATTCATGTATGACGTTCGTCCTCATACCAAAACATTCAATCTATATGAGAAATGTATCTTTGGATATCTCGCATCTTATAATAATTTACTCAAGAAAGAAACATATCAACGCGTTCCTATTTTAAATAAAGTAGTTAATGATTCTGAACCGATTGAGGATAAAGCAGCCGACTCGTTTGTTTCATATCAGTTTGATAAACATCTAGATGAAAAAGAATTCTTTTCTTGTATTGATGATATTACACCCAGTTTGAAAGAAATATATGAATCCCTAGACGATGCATTAAAAGATAAAATTCTCAATTATGATGATGTTAAAAAAGTGTGTCTTAAATATGATCTAAGAATTGATAGATTAAGTAAAGAAGATACATCATTTATTAATCAAAAAATAACTGCGAATACCAAAAAATATTCTGGTAAAGCTAGAAACATTAAGTATAAGAAAATAATGTCTCAAGACAAGAAGATTACACTCGAATCTAGGATAAATATGGCAAAGGACATCATCTTCTCAATGCTGAATATGAAGAAACGTAATGAGTATATTCAGCAATTCATAACACTCTTTTGCAAAGAACCCGAACAGAAACAGGAAAAAGATTGGTTCTACAATATCTATGATAATGAGAAATTATTATGCAAACATTATCTCTATTTAGCGGGGAAATCATCAACAGATAAATTCTTACAAATGAAACAATACTATGGATTACCCCCTAAAGACGGTAATATCTACTGTAAGAACTGTGGTGAATACATTTGTAATGAAGAGTTTTCCCTACATGAAGGCTACTCGGATGATAAACCAATAGTATCAAAACAAGCATCATTAGTAGAAGAAGAAGATCCCTATTCCAAATACGACGATAAATATGAAGGAACGATCAATTTAGTGAAAAATATCGGTTTGGGATTAGGTTGTTCTCTAGATGATAAGGACGTTGTATTAATCATCGACTTATACGATCGTATGAATGAAGATTTATTAGCTAATAAAAGATATGTAATGACAAATATATCCGATACAGATGAACATCCGAGAGTCAAAGAAATCTTAAAAAAATATAAAAAAGATAAAGATGCGAAAAAGAAAATATCGGACGAAACAAAACATTTTCAGAAGTATCTCAAAAACACAAATAAAATTATCGGTTACACTTCACTAATTATGATACTCATTCAAACGGGGATACCCTCTTATAAATTGTTTCGTAATCTAGAATTCAATATGTATGATTTTACAGGAATCAAAGAACTCTTAAATTATGATAGTATTCCAATAAATAATAAAACGATCGATTACTGCATTTACGCCCTAAAGAAATGTAGTAATAAGTACAAAGAGAGCGACTCAAAAGTTAACTGGTCGTTCTATGATGAATTATTATCTGAAGAAAAAACATTCACCGTCACAACAGTCAGAGATCAATTTATCAATGTATTAAGATATTGTTTGAGTTCCGATTTTCCTCTCTTACAGGAAAGAGTTACAGAATATCACAAGTATTACCTAAGTATTGTGAATAAATATACAAATTATGAATGGGCTCTCTATAAACCTCTCTCAAAGAATACATTCATTGAGGGCATTAATTCTATTATGAATGTGTTAGCGAATGAGAATCAAACCAAATTATTAACTCAGTATAATTCAATCTTATTACAGAATGTATCACTGATCAGAGAAATAGGTAAAGATGAGATCTCCGATTTACTAGATATCACTCCCTCGGACATAATGATACAGCAATCATTTAAGAGATTATTCAGGATGTGTGTGAGTTTATATGGTAAAACAAGTAAGCCTAATTTTTACATTGATTCGAACATCCTACATTTCATCCTAAATTCAGATGATAAGATTAAAGAAATCTTTAAGAAAAACGGATGGAACGATAAAACGAATAGTTTAGGATTAGTCTCATTCAAAAACTTAAGAAGTAAAGTTATTCCTCAAATTATTTCTCACTATCAAAAGGGCTCAAATGAATTAAATCCGTGTTTCTTGAATGAAGATTTATGTAATACTTACATTCACATCAATATTAATAACTACGATCTATCATTACTAAATGTCTTGCCTAAGCGATTTTATTTCTACAAAACACCAGTCGTATTTCCTGAAGGAAATTATGAGGAGATTTCAGAAAAACTAAAAGATAATTTATTCAGATTATATTGCAAAGATCCCAGTGGTGAATATGTCAAACGAATCATGAGTACTGATTATTTGTATTCTCAAGTGTTGGATTTAGCACCTGAAGCTGAAGTTGAGTTCGGTGAAGAGATTGGAACATATGAAAAGAATATTAAAGAAACAGAAGAAAACTTCTATGATGTAATCTCATATATTCACAATAGAGGGATACTTCCTCTGAATCAATATATCCAGCCTCACAAAATAGTAGTAGATGAATTAATTCAGAATGATTTATTAAGACCAGTTGAGAAACGATTCCTGACAGTATTCTCAAATAATGATTATAATAATGAAAATTTACATAAATTAGTCACTGATTATGTTGAAGCCGTTCGGGAACAGGAACTAAATAAGGATGATAAGACTCATTTTGAGTCAACTTGGAGAACTGCGTTCAAAGAAATATTTTCAGATATGAATCGTCAAACAGGGGAAAATATAGATGCGGTAGCTGAGTATGCGAATGAGTGTTTTAATACTCATAAAGATTATCGTAAGCGATTCGAATCCATTTTCACTAAATCCGTATCAGATATTAATTTGGAAAGAGAAGATAGGATCAGATTGGAAAGTGTTGTTGAGGGTGGACAATCAGGATTCAGATACAAAAAAATGAATGAAAATGATATTCGCAAATTATTGGTTCTCCTAACCGATGATCCAAGATACACTAATAAAGTAATGAATAAATATGTAACACATATTCGTTATCTGCTTTCTATTTTAAAACACGATCATACTAGAAATACACACGTTCCCGCAGAATGGAGATTACAACAGAATAATAAAGATTACATCAATAATTATTTAAGTGAAAAGAATATGTATTCACACGGAGATTTATTAAAGAATAAGCCGAGATACGATGGATTTGGTCATTACCTCGAAATAGACGGACAACAGGAAATCTTTGGTGCGTTGTTTGAGCACTGTTCAGATCTATGGAATGATCTCGATAGCATCGAGGGTTCCAAGGATTCAATGATGAATGATAGTATTCTTAGAGTGATTAATAAGAGTGTCTTAATTAAAGTTCTTCTAAAGATTGGCGAATTCGGGACTCTATGTAGACAAAACGATATGAATATTATGGCGTTATTCAGAGATGATATAGATATTGATGAAGTTTCATCTTATTATGATCAATTCTTTTGCGATATTTTGATAGATGCGTTTGAGTGTTTTTATGATACAAAATGGACCGAATCAAATACAAAAGAAGTTCTGGGACAAAGATTAGCTAAACAATACGAAAGAGAAAAACAGAGTTTAATTGGGAGATTAGACACGATGTCGGATGAACAGAGGCACGCTTCAACTGAGTTACAGAAAATGGGCGTCACAAATTGGTTTAAGAATTCGGATAAAGAACACATGGAACACATTCAAAGTGATAATTACGACAACGAAACGATGACTGAAAGATACGAAAGTATCAACGAAATATTTGGTCAGAATCAGGTTGAGCTGGATGCGATGAATATGGGTGCTATGGGTGATGATCTTATCAATATGAATCCTACTGGTTTAATGGATGTTGAGGAAGATGGGGAAGATGGGGAAGATGGATATAATATCGATGATTTTGATGGCGATGATTATGAATTTGACGACAATGTTGCCGAGAATTCATTTTCAGAATAAATAATTCATTGAGGATAAAATAATATGTAATGTAATATATAATAGGAAATGGATCCCGAAGGAAAAATAGATGAACCTGCTCCAGAACCTGCTACTCCAGAACCAGAACCTGCTATTCCAAAACCAGAACCTATTCCAAAATCAGAACCAGAACCTGCTTTAGAACAAGAACCAGAAGCTGCTTTAGAAGAACCTGCTTTAGAAGAAGAACCAGCTATACCAGAACAGGTTGTAGAGCCAGAACCTGCTTTAGAAGAAGAACCAAAACCAGAAGCTATGATAATTCCTCCTGTAATAGAACCAGAAATGCCTGTTGAAGATATAGCAAAAATTGAACAGGAACAAAAGGACGAAGAAGAAAGATTAGAGAAAGAAAAAGAAGAAGCTGACAGAGCTCAAGTAGAAAGAGATGCTGAGGAAAAACTGGGAAAGATCAGAGAGGATGTGGCAGAAAGTGACGTAACAGAAAGGGATACATCACTTGACGCAGACTTAGATATGCCTGTTATGAAACTAGATGAACTAAAATCACCTTCTGAATTAGACCAAATGATGGAACCATTTGCTCCAATTGAAGAAGACAGAAAGGAATGCCCTCCCTGTCCACCGTGTTCAAGTCAAACGGGATCTATCCCCCGATATTATAAATTCCAAAGAGCGAATACCAGTTATATCGTCCTAGATGATGAAATGGGAAAGGGGAAAGCAAGGAAAACAAGGGAAGGGAGGAAAGAGAGGAGAGCAGAAAAAGAAGGAATCCGAACCAGGAGAAAGAAAAAGAGAAAATTATCATTAAAAGAAACACGGAAGAAACTAAGAAGGACGCGCAAAGAATTAAGAGAAGTTGCTGGAAAGAGAGCTAAGAGCACTAAAAGAAAAATGATCCGACGATTACAACAAGATGTAAAGAGAATGACTCCTAAAAAGAGATCCCGGAAGAAAGAACGACCTTCTCCCAGAGAAGAAATCCCAGATAAAAAAACTCGTAGAAGAAGAAGAAATAAAAAGAAGCCACAAAAGAAGAAGGAAACGGATTATACTAATCCCTTTGATTTACTCTAAATAAAAAACATACGATTATATTAAGTATGAAATGTATTCTATTTATTTTAATCATTCTCTATACGTTTCTTTTATTAAAGATAAAGATAAAAGAAAATTTTACCAATAATGAAGTGGAAGCATTGAAACCCGATGATACTCAATTCTATGCGTGTCATGACAATTCTTTCGTAGGTAAGGGTAATACGAATTACAAACTCATTCATAACCAAATAACTCCTCCATTACATGGTCCTTATTCTGAGTTTTTAAACGAGTTTGGTATCAGAAACTATTCTCATTTTTTTCACGCTCCTATATGTGGTTCTGGTGGTAATGATGGTTCTAATGGTTCTAATGGTTCTGACGGAGAATACAATTACGATTTTAAAACAGACATCAGTGGATATTACAGACCGGTGTATGATGATTCAGACCAAACATTCAAAGATGAATTTATGGAATTAGAGAGAGTTTATGATGAGAGTGGATTAAAAGATCCTTTCTATACTTATTACAATCCTGAAACCATCCAGAATAAAATTACGTTCAGTGAAGAAATTAATGAGTTATTCCTAAGAGAATTTAGTGGACATGTTAAAGAAAAGAAATTTAGGGGACATCAAGAAGTTCATACTCATGAAATAACTTGTGATGATATTGATGGTCACGGCAATCCACATCATTGCCCAAATCCTAAAAGATTCATACCAGAACAAGTCGGTGAAAGATGTACAATGCATCGTAGTAGTAGTAGACACGATGGCTTAGATCATTCAAATGATCTGGAGCATTGTTCTGATTTGTGTTGTCAAACTTAAATGAATGTTAATGAATGTTAATGAATGTTAATGAATGTTAATGAATGTTAATGAATGTTAATGAATGTTAATGAATGTTAATGAATGTTAATACTCGTGTATTTTAATCTGAACCAATTCTAATTCTAACTCATGAATCTTTTGTGTCATTTTTTGAATGATCTTTTGTTGTGCTACAACTACTTTTTCTAGTTCAGCTTTATCTGTTTCACATTCTTTATTTTCTTCGTTTAAAATAAAGAACCGACTCCGATAAGTTATCTCTCCATCGCTATTTTTGTAATGTAAGGGAACAGACCATTCCTTACCATTATTTGATAACAGCATCTTGTCACCTCTATATCTTACAAAACGACCACCCGGATAGAAGGATTCATCGCCTTCTGGTCCTCCTTTCATAGTAATGTATTTGATGAAACAACTGTTTGGAAACTGATAAGGTAGCTCAACTTCATCACATCCCACTAAATGTTTTTTGATTATAATTATATCTTGAATCATTTAAATAATATTTATATTATTATTTTAAATGAATGCATACACAATTGAACCTTTACAAGATATTTTGTCTATTTATGATAATAAACAGAAAGCTTTAGCATACTATTTAGATGATAGCATCGTCGTTAAGTTAGACAAAAGTATTTATTTTGATGAAAGTAACGATGATCTATTCCTAAATGATATGATTATCTGTATCAATAAAAGAACATTAGAATTAGATTACAAAGGGAGAATTTTAGCAATTGCGGATAAAAGAATCACAATTAAGAAAAATAAATTTCACGTTCACTTAGTAAAAGATGATTATTACATCTTTTATAAGAGGAAGAAAACAAAGGATAATCAGGTTGATTTCTACAAGGCATTATTAGAGTGTCTCTAAGGTTTGTCTCTAAGGTTTATCTAATGGTTATCTAATTAAAAAAAATCTTCTCTGAACCATGTATGTCTACTCTACATATCGGACATCTGCAACCTGTTATAGATGTTTCGCCCGCATATTCAATTAATCTTCTTTTACATTCATCACAAGTTGTATGACCACACGGATTATAATAAGATGTAACTGTCTGACTAATACAGATCGAACATAAGTTCCCTGTATTCATATTATTAACTAATAAGAGTACCTTTAGGAAACGCGTATATTCTTTTTGTTGAGTATTGTATTCTTTCCGAACATCTTTTAAAGAATTCTTTTCTTTAATTTTGTCACACACAGCTACCATTTCATCTGTAAATTGATCCGATATGATTTCATCGGTGTCGCTAGTAGAGTTTTTTACATTCACTAAGAAATTCATAAATGTATGTATTAATTCAATATCTTTACTATTTTCTTTGTTAGCCTTTTCTATTTTGTCTTCCAATTCAGTCAGTTTTTTACGACAATCATCCATATCTTTTAGGAACTCTAATATAGAAACAGACATCCCTTTGTATTTATCGTCAAATGTTTGATCTGAATCATCTTCAGATAGATTATTGATATTGTTTGTATGATTTGCATTATTTGTTAAGTGATTGCGTATTTCTGTTATTTTTTGAATGTGTTGATTGAACCGAGTATCTATTTTAATCTCATGAGTAAAGAGATTCGGTAATGGAAAAATAGGACCACACATCGGATCTTCATTAGTTAGACCTACTGAAGCATCCATTGCACTAATTCTTCGTAATTCTTCGGCAAACTCAGGATTTTCAGTCTCATTATGAGTGGTGAAATCTACGGTGAAATCAATAGTATTACCCTCCATTTTCATTCAGATTGTTCTGAATCCTTAAATAAAGAATTCTTTTAATCCCTTGATTAATCAAGGATGTCCATAATCTTAAATCGTATTTTCATAGATTTTGTTTCAGTTTTGAATGTTTCTAATTTATGAACATACGATTTAGGAATATCTTCATCCTTGTAAAGTTTGTTGAATATTATCTCTAAACAAGATAATGAACGATAAATGTCTTTTTCACTATTGATATTCTGAACAAGTATAAAAATTTTATCAATTGATTCACCAATTTGTCCTTGGATAATCTGATTTAATTCTAATTCCACCAGAAGCATCGAGAATCCAATTAATTTATCAGTGTATTTATTCTCTTGACATAATTTATCATATTGTGATTTGTCGGTATCTACATGAAACAAATCTAATTCTGATTTAATTTTCTGTAAGGATTGTAACATAATATTTCGTTTATCTCCAATCTTTTGTAAGAGATAAACATAGCAAGGGATATAATTATGATGACATAAAGTCTTCTGAAAGATAATATCTATAATAAAAGGCAACAAATGCGTATTCTTATGATAGATTCTTAGTATCTCCTGTGATATCTTTTCCTTATTCATATCCGACACTTTATTGAGAGAACTATTTATTTCTTTTATCGCTGTAGAATCATTGTCTATCGGTTTCCTATATTTCTTATTTTTAACGGTGATACCTGTCTTGAAATAATTAACATTTACGTCAATTCTGTCTAAAAACTCAATTAACTCCTTACATTGAGGATTATGTTGCTTATATTTAGCATAAGTCGCTAGGAAATCTTTATTAAGAAACAATTTATTTGTTTCTTCGGTTGTATAAGTGATCATTAGATTATATAATAGATAATATATATCTTTTAAATGAATTCTTTTATTTATACATAATATTAAAGGTTTAACAAAGATATAAGATAAGAGAAAGATATAAGATATAGTAATGGAAGTTCTAAGCAGTAAAAGAACGTATCATTGTAGTTATTGTGGAAAACAGGGTCATAAAAAGAATTCGTGTCCAAACAACATAGATTATTTCGATACTAATATAATGAACAAAGATGCGAGTAAAGAAATAAGAGAAATCATTACGACGGATGCAACGGACGCAACGGATGCAACGAATGCAACGGATGCAACTATAAATGAAGATTTTACTTTATTAAAACCTAATCCTGAAGATAAGAAGGATAGGATCATGAAAAAAATTGTAGAAGGAATACAAAATGATATTTCGCCATCAAATACAGATGTCTGGTTAAGAAATAAGAATTCATTAACGTTCCATGTATCAACTATTAAGGAGGCGCAGAATTGCGGAATAAACCGAGATTATCTTAATATTTATTTGGATATGATTACTGATATGGATGAAATTAATATCTGACGATATTCATTAGAATCCTTGAAATTAATATCTAACTCATTAACAAATGGCTAGAGGGTTTAGAGGTTTAGGTTCGGGACCGCATCTAGGTTTAGGTTTTGGAACTGGTGCTTTTGCGAGCATTCAGTGTCCCCCAAATGACGATTCGTTTTATTGTCAATTCGCGAAAGTATATTCTGAAATCTCAATGGGATTTTCTTTACTTATGATTATTGGTCTTGTCCTTTATTTTATGTATCTAGGAACATTAATGCTAAAAAAGAAGTAATTAATCATAATATATTTTTCTAACGATCGTATTTACATCTCTGTCTATGATGGTATATAAGAATGATATTCCCATCAAGACTAAATAACCTGATATCTCCCCATAAAGCAGGCACAACAACGCGCAAAATAAAAGAATTCCTATAATGATCCGTTTAACAAAATATTCAGTTGAATTAATTAAAATATAAATGATGACACATACATTCAAAAATAAGACAAATAAATACGGATAGAGAACAAATGGATTTTTATAGTAAATATTTAGATAATGGAAGAATGTGAATAGAAAAATTAAAGAAGCATATAATAATCCAGCTTTAATACCAGCAAAGATAGCTAATCCAGCAAACGGTAAGGTTTTAAAAAGTTCATAGTCAGTCATTTATAATTTTCCATAGATTTTAATTAGCATATATAGGAATACACCAAAGACTACTGGAACAATTATCTTGAGAAATTTAGTATCATCGTAAAATCTTTTGTAAGTTACATATGTTAATGACCAAACTATTAGGAAAGGCAACACTGTAAATGATAAGGGGACTAGGACAACTAATAATACAATCGCTAGAAAGATTAGGATAGCCCAATCTCTAATAAAACCGAAGTTGAATGTTATTTTATCGTCATATTTTATTCTGTCGCGATATAAATCTAAAGAACCAGAATCAGCTGAAAGATAAGAACCATCTTCGTCCCTTACGCCTGACTCAATTGCCGATCTATTACTGGGATCTGCTGCTTCTTCCCCTTCATCTCCTAATTCGGGCATATACCAAGCCGCACTGCTTCCATCGGGGTCATGTGTAAGAGAATATATCTTATTATTGATAAATTCTAATATTTCACCCGTGGGGACAACTAATTCAGTTTTCCCTAAATAATAGTCATTTAACGCATAATACGACCTTAATAACCCCCATTCAGGGACAATATTTGAGGTTTTTGTGGGAACTATGTAATATAACGAATCTAATATTAATTCATAAACACTGTCTTTATTTTCACCGATTACTTCATATCCCATACATTTGACTACAGGGGAATTACATATATCTACATCATATATCTGATCATCAGTTCCTCCAGTCGGATTATAATTATTCTGGAGGGGTTCATTTTCTTGACAGGACTCAAATTGAGCGTCCGTTCCATATCCCGTTCCATCTAAACAATATTGATATGTATTACACTTAGAACTATTATCATCATCAATAAATACATTTTTCCTTAAACATAATCCTCTATTCTCAATAGGAATAGTTCCATTTAAATCTAAAGTGTCTCCCAAACTATTAATGTAAGCATCGATTCTTTCTTTATCTCTTTCTTTAATGCCGTGAATTATATTATCATCATCTCTAGAATCACATCCTGGTAAATACGTTGTTCCATCCCAATATGGTTGTCCTATCTGAATATCACCCTGTATCCATAGCATATTGTCATCACCACATTGTGCTGGTAATGTAACCTCCTGACATCCGGCAACTGTATTATCGTCGCATATAGTCCCCTCAGCATTTTTATAAATCATATACGCATCATCTATTATAGGGTTATTATCATCACCTATATCAATAATTTCATAGCATCCTTGATTATTCTTTTCAAACGGATAACACGTGTTGTGATATTTAGAACCATATTTAGTATCACTTAAAAAATAATACGAAAAAGTATCTTTGATAAGATCCGCATAGGTTATATCTTTATGTTCACAGAAATCATCATCACCATCATTTACACAGAATTGGATTCTTAAATTTTTACATTTTTTTCTATTTTCATCGGCATTGTCAGAAGATTTAGTATCATCGGGATAATTACATGACATACTATCATCCATAGCAATATTATCATAGGATGGAGAAGATAGTATATACTGGCTCAGGTATAGCTTAGTTAAATCACCACAGTATGAATTATTGCTTTCACCCTGAAGTTTCTTCACAATTGGGTTAGTATTATCACAGTCATCTTGATAATCTTGATATTTATTATCTACAAAATCTTTAGCTACGATTTTTTGTGCACATTTACGTTCCACACCCGTAATACTATCTTTAACCATCACACATGGTTTACACTGACAACTCGGATAAGTTTCATTTAATAAAGTTGTGGCAGAGGATTTATTTTCATCTTTTCGCTTACCTCCTGTATTTGTCCAATAACAATTATCATCCCCGTTGCAATCTTCAGAACAAGTAATATTATCGCATCTATGTCTCCTTAATTCGAAATCTCTATCATTAAACTTAATTAATTCATAATCTGATTCTAAGATAGAGTTGTAAATTTCATCCTGACTATCGGCCAATATCTGAATACTATCGTCGTCTATTAAATGATTATAGCTCGTTTGATTCATGAATGTAGGATATTTATTAGTCCCTTCTTTATCAAAAATAAAAAATTTACCATATTGTTTAAGGTGATCTCTTTTTGCATTAATTTCGTGATCACGGGTTAATCCCGTTACCGCTGAACACGCTGCTTCATCAAAAGCTGTAGCTCCAGCAACTGCTATTAATCCGGCTCCGCCAGTAGCGACAACAAAAAGACCCTCTGCCATACCTGTTAAAATAGGATGATCTTCAATAGCATCACACGCATCAGAAGCATCGGTTTGAATAGAATCCCATGTGACCATTGATTAAACTTATTATTAATATAGATATTAATAATGAATAAAAGGAGTTTATTGAATTTAATAAATTTCTGTACAATTTTTGGGATCTCCTGATGGAGTTATACCGAAGGTATCAGTCAAAAATGTTGTAGCACCAGTGGGATCTACACCTTGTATTGTTGTTATAGTGGTATCAACTACAGTACTGTTTGTATTTGTAGTTCTGCAGTAAGTGCAAGATCCTTGATCACCAGAATCCGGTATGTCTTCATCTTGAATACAAGGACTATGTTCTAATTCACCCGGACATTGCCCATACAATCTATCTGCAGAATTATATGCTGCCGATGATAAAGCACACATTAAATCACCACCATTGCCTTTAACGTGGCAACCTAATCCATTACCACCCATAGCAGATTTAAAAGCATCGAATCCAAATTCAGTTGTGTTGGTATAATGCTCTATGCCATCTGGAAATGTTATATTATTATCAGTATCTCTCTTATCATTTAATTCTTCCATCATAGGTAAATCCCAAATATTTTCTGATTTTATACAGGTGAGCATATCAGTGTATACTTTACTAGTGCGAGTTTCTTCACTAGATACATTTCCTAGTTTATCTCTCCCTTTGGTAGGCATTTGACAGTATGGATTCCACACACATTTGTTAGTAGTAGAATCATCATCATCATTTGGAACCGACTCACACGTATCCATAGTATGATTTTCATAGCATTCACTGTCTTTACCATCGGCATTATCATATGGAACACACAAACTAATGGGAATTTTATTTTGATTGTCTAAATCATCTCCTGTAACAGTTTTATTACAAACATCTGCAGTGGGATTACCCGCTGGAGCAATGAGAGGTGTATTTAAAATTTCTAAGTAATCATTCATACTACTAATACAAGGCCACCTTGGATGACACAAATCGGCATTATTAGTAGCAGAGATAGATTGGTCGATAGCACTCTTTAAACAACTTTCAGTATCTTCCAATGTTAAGCCAGTTATTTGGGTTCCATCGGCGCTATTAGGATCAGTGGGATATGAGTATGGCCAACTTGAGCCTTCTTCATAAAATTTCATTTCTCCACCATCTCCAATTCCATCACCGCACAAACAATTACCGCCACCAGTGGCAGCACCAGCTTCCGGTTGACAACCCAGAGAATTGGGACCACTACAAGGTGAAGTATCCGCGTCGGTGAATGTATAACAATCACCGATACAAGTCTCTGTGGGGGTAGTATCCGGAAGTTCACCACCATTCAAGAACATAATTTCTTCACAAGTTGATTTTGTTGCATTAAATAAGCCGTCGCCGGCAGCGACGGCATCGCTTTCTGTCGAAATTCTTATATCCGACTGGGTAGAACCCGACAACGTTATCACTGAAATAGTCGCACTTATATCCAGACTAGTTGTTGGCGTCATCGGGCTAAAGGTGGTGGGTTCAGTAGATTTTTTTGAAATTATCTCTAGATAATCGATTGACTGATCACTGATTTTTCGTACTTTCACATTCAGAGTCCATCCCCCCGCCCCTGCGGAGGGAGCCGCCCTATAATTGCCGGTCATGTCGGAGGAAGAATATAAAATTTGAGCAATAGTGAGTGAGGCAGTGGAAATAGTTTCATTAAATAATATAATTATATACTGGTCGTCCGAGGCGCTGGGAGCAGATAATTTTACAGCATTTTGAGACGCCATGGTCGGCAACGCTATTCTAAGAGTTCTATACCATGAACCCCCGGTCCCATCAACATTATATGCTTCGGTGGGGACGAAATCATTATTTAATTCACAAACAGCAACTGTAGGAGTCCCGACAGTCCCACAAACATCTGCATCTGCGGTAGCTGCGCCAAATCCCTCAATAAAGGATCCATTCATCTTAATCATCTTAATCATTTTCATCGTGCACGAAAGAACCGCTACAAAAAGTATTCCTATAAGGATGTATTCCATAGTTTTTTTACTTGGGAATTTAAAAAAGTTCTTCTTACCCATTTATAGTAAGAGTATATAAAATAAATTTAGTCTTCTTCTAAATTCTCTTCCCCAATCACATCATAAATGATGTCTTTATTTGACAAATTCTTTACGATTGATAGGAATACAGCTGGATTAGGGATGTCTTGATTCGTAATTAAACGAGCATTAATAGACATTGTTTGTAATTCTTGTAAAAGTAATTTCATCGCATAGGGCATCGCAACTTTAACTTTTTCAGAATCATCGTTATAATCCATTAATCCTGTTTTTTCATCAATTAGAACTGAATACTTATCGGCTCGCTCCATCATGCTTTCTTTCAAAAAAGCAGTTATACCGTGTGAAATAATACTATCACGTTCCATCTCACCCACTCTGAATCCGCCATCATTTGATTTCCCCCCCGCTGGTTGTCTGGTTAAACTCTGTAAGGGTCCCGTTGATCTAGAATGAACCTTATCTGCGACCATAATCTTTAATCGTTGATAATAAATCGGACCCATAAAAATAGATGTCTTAATTTGCTCACCAGTAATACCACTATACAACACTTCATTGCCTAAACCATCATAACCATAACTTTCTAACAATTTGGTATAATCAATGATATCTTTATTCTGAAAGGGTGTCGCATCACCCAAATATCCTCCTAAGGAAGCACTCTTACCTAAAATCATTTCTAATAATTGGTTAATGGTCATACGACTTGGGATCGCGTGAGGATTCACAATTAAATCGGGAACAATCCCGTCTTTAGAAAAGGGCATATCTTTCTCATCAATGAGTAAACCACAGACACCCTTTTGACCGGGTCTGCTAGAGAATTTGTCACCAATTTCAGGAATTCTGTGTTTCCTAATACGAACTTTACAAGTTCTTAATCCATCTTTGTTTTCAAAGACAATCACTTTGTCAACCGTTCCATAAGTTCCGAACTTAACGGAAGTGCCAGATACGGATGTGTGATCTCCTTCTTCGGATTTGTTTGGAGTGCATTTAGCGACAAAGGCATCATTATGATCTACGTGTGTATTTTCTTTTACGAAACCATTCTCATCTAATTTAGAGAATTTACTTAAATCTTTTTTCTTAACATTCTTCTGATACTTGGGATTCCCGAAGGATGAGACTGTTCCGAATTTAGTTTCTTCAGATTCCTCATAACTCCGATAATAAACCGACTGAAACATACCTCTTTCAACTGACGTTTTATTAAGGATTACAGCATCTTCTTGATTGAATCCACCATAAGATGCGATGGCTACAATACAATTGGCACCATAAGGCAACTTATCTACATCAGTATACTTCTTGTATCTGGTCGTAGTTAATGCTTTTTGGGGATAATGTAGGATATTTCCAAATGTATCAAACCGAGTATTGTAGGCACTCGAATACATTCCGACTGCTTGCTTGGTCTGCTGACACGAGAAAACATTTCTCGGTGCCTGACTATGTTCAGGGAAAGGGATATTTAGAGCAACCGCACTCAAAATTAAAGAGGAATGAATTTCACAATGAGTGTAATTTTTATCAATCGATCGGTAATCTTTAGCTATCAAAAATGTATTGCTCTCAGTAGGATCAATGTATTCAATCACCGACTGTCTATTTTCTAGAAATTGGATAAAATCTTTTTCTTTTAACTGAATATCATCGACTATTTCTTTATGAAATGTATCATCATACACAGAGACTCCATCTAAAACATCGTATAAATGACCATGAATAGATTTCTTCCAATTCTGAATGTGAGTTAAATTACCCTCAATCAAACTATTTGAGTTATCATCTCTTAGAACAAAGACAGGTCTTACTATTCTACCAGAATCACAGAAGACGTGGAGTTCATTCAGATCAATATCCCAAGAAATAGATGTCAGAATATTAATGATACTATTTAATTTATAAAGTCTTAAGATCTTGTAGAGTAAAGGTGGATTACTGTGTAATCCGATCCATTTTCCGTTCAGAAATACTTTACACGCTTCACTTATCTCTTCTTTAACAGAATTCTCTAGATCTATCATTTTGAGAGAATGTAATGCTTCAAGGATCCCATCTGGTTGGATATTAGAGGTAACATTCGCAGCGATAGACAAGTGATTAATAATACCCGTATTTGACCCATCGGGTGATTCAGAGGGACAAACGAATCCCCATTGAGAGTTGTGTAATTTGCGAGGACCAATTGATTTAGATCCAGATGGTAAAGGAAAGGATAAACGTCTAATATGTGAAAGAGTTCCTAACATAGACAACCGATTTAAATCCTGAACGATACCCTGTCTCCCCGATAATCCAGTTCCAAAAACTGAACCGAATGATTTCACAATATTATCCATAATCCTACAATTAAAGATTCTCTTATAATTCACATCATTGATGATTTGAGAGAAATCGGCTCCCTTTTTAAAATTAAATTTGTATTCATTATCAATTGTTAAGGAACAGTTCCGTTGATAATTACCCCATAATTCTCGGTACAGTTCTAGGAGCAAAGGACCGGCAAGATCTATCCGCTTATTTGCGTAAGAGTCTCTGTCTGTTTTAGGGATAACACCCAGATGAGTTAGAAGTAGTCTTCTCACCGAATAAGCAATGAAATATGCTTTTTCTTCATTAGTTTCGTAATGAGGCAATAAATTATTATTCAAAATATTGATGATATTAATTTTCTCTTTCCCTTTGGTGTGAATTGCTAGGAGCTGAAAGGCGTCTTTTTGTGAATAAATTGGTTCTGAGTCTTTAGCCGCGAATCTCAATATATTCATCAGATTATCTCTTATCTCTTTCTTATCGGTCGAGTAAATGATATGTGAAAATATTTCTTTATCATTCTTAAGACCCAATGCTCTTAAGAGAATGAATACGGGGATCTTCATATCTATTCCTAGGATACGGACAAGAATTCTATTTGCAATGAATCTGAATCTGGATGGATTACTATTTGTGTAAACTTTGGTTTCGGTTAATGTAATCACATTTGTTCGGGATGACTGAAACCCTTCTTTAGAAACCGATTTAATAACAGCCTGTAGAACAACGTTGTCTTCGTGGGATTCATGAACATACAGAATATTATTAATCTTATTTTCCTGTGAAATGACCACTTTCTCTTTCCCTCGTATGATAAAATAACCACCCTGATCATAGGGACATTCCCCCAGAGTTGTTAACTGAACAGAATCTAGATTATTTAAGAGACACATCTTTGAGTGAACCATAATTGGAATCATACCTAGATTCACTTTTGGAAAATTCACGACGGTTATTTCATTACTTTCGTTATTCTTAAAAATAATGCCTATATTACAGAATACATTTGAACCATATGTATAACCTTTTAATCGTGCTACGTTGGGATACATATATTTACCTTCACCTTCTTGATACTCAATTGGCGATGAAATGAGGATATTCTCTATATTTTCTTTGAGTGTTCCGAATGTTAATTCATCTCTATTGTCATAAATCGTCTCACCAAAATAAATCTTCATTTCATGCTTAAATGATGTCGCATTCGCATTCAATGCATCTTTATAAATCATTAATGGATTTTCTCTTTTTATGATATGCTTGATACCGTTCACATCTGAGTAGATAAATTCATTAAATGAGTCTAACTGATGCTGTGATTTATAATGAGGCGTATCTCTAAAATAGGTGTCTATAATATCCCAAACATTCAACGTTTCATCCATTAAATTATAATAGATAAATATATTTTAAATTAAAAAACATTTTATCATATATAAGGAATGTCTAAAAACCAATTGTTCAAAATAATACCAGATTCAGATATCATTCAAGAATTACTAACTGTATTCGGTTTGGAAAATTTAGAGGATACGACATCCTTTACTAAGCAATCATTAAAAGACTCTAACGCCGTAGAAAAAATAGAAGAATTAAGTGACAGACTGAAAGATTATTATATTCCGTGTAAATCAAGAATTTATCTAGAGGGAATCGATGAAACGAAATGTATCACACTTCTAAGACAATTCTTAAGAACACAAGATTATACTCTTGTAACAAAAGACAGATCAATTAAAGGACAAAAAATGAAAATTTACAGATTAATTAAGATCACAAATCCTAAAAAGGGAAAAGCAAAAACTGTTGACAATATATTATTGAGTTTTGACTAAAGATAATTAGAGGTAATTAGAGATAATTGGAGCATGGTTTAAAAGTCTTACGGTGCCATTCAGTAATACCATTTTCCTTAATATAGTCCATATGTGCCTTTGTTCCGTATCCCTTATTATTCTGAATCGCATACATGCTTAATTGTGGATACTCTTTGACTAAATTTATTATATATTCATCGCGATAGGTTTTCGCTAAGATAGATGCCGCCGCAATACTTTTGTATGTATTATCACCATCTATCACACATTCGTGATTGATACACTCAAACTGTTCGTCCATATACATATCAAACTGATTTCCATCTACGAGGATCGTATCTATTTCTAACTGTTTTCTTATTTCATCGATACACTGATGCATTCCTTTCATCGTTGCTTTCAGAATATTAGTCCTATCTATTTCTTTTTCTGATATTTGAACAACTGAATACGCAATAGCATTTTCTTCTATATATTTTCTTAAAAGAATTCTTTTCTTTTCAGAGCATTTTTTAGAATCTTTTAAAATGAATTCTTTCTCTTTATTGGGATCTTCATCCAACCATACCACACTGGCTACAAAGACCGGTCCAAACAGACATCCTCTACCTGCTTCATCGATACCCACTTCTATCTTTCCCTTTTCGTAAAATTGTTTTAACATATTTATCTATAGTAATATAAGTAGATGTTAAGTGTTGATAAAGGCTTCTTAATTAAAAATTTTATGGAGGATAGAGAAAGATTGGGAACTGTAACATATACCGCAAGTAGAGGTATCTTTGATAAAGATATATATGGTTCACTCCAATCACATACAGAAACTCAATCAATAGAAGAAAGTATTCAGATTATTCAGGATAAAGAAGAAACAACAAAAACAACAAAAACAATAAATGCTAAAAAATCTAAGGATGAGTCTAATGTTCAGGAAGAAAGAGAAGATAAGATAGATTCTAAAAAAGAAAGTGAAAATATATATGAACACGAAGTCAAAAATATTATTTTAACAGATTTATTGTCAAAAAGAGAGAAAGAGGATAAAGCCGATAATATGAAGAGCATCATTGTTACACCCGATTCATTGGAGTCGGAAGACGATAAAAAGAAAAGGAAGGGGAAAAAAAAGTAAATACTATTTACGTTAATTTAAAGTTTATTTTATCTTTATTTTATCTTTATTCATTCTATAAAATGGATATCATTAACTCTTATCAAGATGATCCTTCTAAAGAAAAGAATTTAGTTTATATGGCGAAACCGATCTATGGAGGATGGGTCACTTTCACTGCACATCTCAATCTTAAATATAACTATCCATTGTTCAAGATAGGAAAACGTAGTGAAACGAATCAACGGAATTACGGTTATGATGTAGCCTATCAGAATCTTAAAATAGAAGAAATTGTTAAGAAACCGAACTTAATGATCACAGCAATCGACAAACATTATTATGAATATTTACATCTCTTTCCGAAAGGAACCATATTAGTGATTCACGATCCAACCGAATTAAAGGGGAAAGACAATCCCGTTGTTAAATACATTCATAATTTTCGGATTATAACAATTAGAGAAACAGTTCAGAAATACTTGAAGGATAATTTTAATGTAGATTCTGAATTCAAAGTTCATCCTTTTCATGAATACAAATCAGCGATAGAACCGTTGTCTTACAAATGTGTTTCGGTGTCAAGAATAGATTTTGACAAAAATACCGATCTTCTCTTAAAAGCGAATTTACAGTTAGAAGAAGAACAACAAATTCAGATATTCGGAGCTGAGAATAGATTGTATGTTCATCATAAACTAGTGCAATTGAATTTTAAGGATTACTGGAAAGGAAAGTTTGACAAAGTGTATCCTTTACAATATGAAAATAAAGATATCTTAAAAGGCTGCAAATATATGATTGATATGTCAACAATTAAGAATGATGGAGGTGGGACGCAATACACGTTCCTAGAGGCAATTCATAATGAATGTGTTCTTATTCTCCATAATGACTGGATAGATAAAGGAACTCTTTTTGTAAGAGGGAAGAACTGCTTGGGTTGCAGTGATGAGAATGATATCACGCAGATTTTACAAGAAGATTCTGATTATCAAAAGATAGTCAAAGATAGCAAAAAGATTCTTAGGAAACACATTGATGTGGAATGGTAATATTTCAAATATTTTAAATATTTCGTATAATATATGAGTAAAGCAACGAAAAGAACATGTTTAACTTGTTCGGTGAAAGGAAATACTCACAAGGTATCAACGTGGATGAAGAAAGAGGGTGTATACTCATCCTTACCTAAATGTCTATCTTGTGAAGACAAGTACAACGCAAATATACAACCACTAAAAAAAGAATCTCCGAAAAATACAGGATGTGAATTGAAAGTTGATCTAAAAATAAAAGAGAAAGATTCATGGGTTTTTTATTGGGCGTCTGATCCAACATCTGTAGATGAATTGGAACCTATTAAAGATGCCCCTGAAGCATATAATGAATATGGGAATGAAAAGAATAGAGGTTTAGTCAAGACAGACTCTAAGGGTGATGCTTCACTATCTTTAAACTGCCCAACGATATACAAAGATGAAAAGAAACTATTTCCTAGACACGTTCATTATACAGTCCTTAAATCAGACAATACGTGGACCGAACAGATAGGGACACTCGAAGTTGTGTGTAAATTTCCTTTTGATGTGATGGAAGATGTAGTCAAACTTAAGAATCGTGTTGTTATCAATGCTCTACCTAAAAGTGATTATGAAAAGAAACATATTCCCGGAAGTATGAATCTTCATTACAAATCATTAGAAGAATTATCCAAGTCAAGAGTAAAAACCGCCGTCAATAAAGTTATTAAAGATGGGTATGATGATTATCCCGATATAAAGAAGTTTGTTGATGATCCTGCTAATAGATCTACGGATGTTCCCATCGCAGTGTATTGTGCTCACGATAAATGCGACGCATCTGATAAATTGGTAGAAATACTATACAGTAGTGGATTTATGGATGTTGTTCTTTATCCCGGTGGAACGAAGGAGTGGTTCGAAAATAGTAAGGATAAAGATTCCCTATTCGATGATATTGAAACGGATGATGAAGATGATGAAGATGATGAAGAAGATGAAGAAGCTATTGATGTTGATGTTGATGTTGATGTTGATGATGATGATGATGATGATGATGAAGAAGAAGAAACAATTATCTATGACGGAGTGAAATATCTTCATAATTTAGAAACCGACGAAGTAATGACATATGAAGATCAAGAAATGGTCGGCGAATATGATGGAGAGGATATCGTTTGGTTCAACAGTAAATTCTACAGAGATCATCAAGAAAATAAAAAAGGAGAGAAAGGAGAGAAAGGAGAGAAAGGAGAGATGCCAAAAGATAAAAAAGATAAAAAAGATAAAGATGAAGGAGATGATGAAGGAGATGATGAAAGAGATGATGAAAGAGATGATGAAGGAGATGATGAAAAGAAGATAATCGTCGTTAAAAAAGATATAACAAAAGGAGAAGAAGAAGAAGAAGGGGGAGAAGAAGGAGGAGAAGAAGGAGAAGAAGCAGATGAAGAAATAGAAGAAGCAGAAGAAGCAGAACAAGAAATAAGTCTAGAAAATATGTCTGAGGAGGACGAAACATCATCCTCCGATGATAGTGATGATAGCGATGATGAAGA
>Ga0206130_10000390_pt1 | contig 74879 bp, 58 predicted proteins | sample Helgoland_Spring_9_FD_148637 | JGI IMG/M metagenome (GOLD analysis project Ga0206130, IMG submission 148637) | Pelagic subsurface seawater microbial communities from Kabeltonne, Helgoland, North Sea - Helgoland_Spring_Bloom_20160512_1 | ecosystem: Environmental > Aquatic > Marine > Epipelagic ... | reverse complement strand
TCCACTATGTCTTTTACTGTCGATGTTAATGGACAGACGTCCACTGCATTCAGTTTTACAAGCGATACTGAGCTTTTCGGTGATACTACTGGCCCCACCACCGCTAATACACGTACCGTACATAATGAGATTGCAGCTAAAATCAACGCAAATACAAACCTCAGTGCATTAGGTATCAGTGCAGATGTAGAGGGTACCGGGTCCGGAAGAGTGAGCCTACTGTATGCTGAAACACGTGTTTTTATCAGCACAATCGATAAAGGCCTTAAGACAATTAACACCCAGCGGGCTGACCCATCCACCTGCAGCAGGCGTCGACCGCTATGCTGGCGCAAGCAAACGCCTCCAAGCAAAACGCTCTTGGTTTATTGAGACGTTAAACTAGAAATTGCCGGACTGTGAACTGATGCAGGTCCACTTAGTGTGGGCCGGTTTTGCAATAAGTTTAAATGAAACAGGCTGATGTTGACACTAACCTTGTGGCTTACTCAACTCATCAATCAGCTGCCGAATATTCGGCATTGTGACAAACACCGGCAAACCTAATTCAGACGCCAGTTGTTTGCAGCAAATCAGGCCAGCGACGGCAGAGGTTCGGCAGATTTGTTCAGCCCGACTTCTGCGCCGGATTTCGTTGGCCCGGTCCGCAACCTGGAAATCACGGTGCTTGGATGTGCGACGTTTAACCCGCGTTCATTCACGCCTGTTTGAGACCAGCAAGGGTGGCGGCACTGTGTTAGACGGCGCTCCAGCGTCCAGATCAAGTCCGCGGGTCAAGCTTGCAAAAGCAGACCGTCGCCGTCCATTTTCGCCGCGTAGGCTACGTTTTGGTAACTCGCCAATTGCAGATTCAGCCTATGGTGTCATAGCCCGCATATGTGGCGGCGCTGAAGGCTATCAATGGGAGTATCAACTTCATTATCGGGCTATCCTTTTCAGCAAAAATCGGTCGCTGTTAAGCCCACAAAGGTTTTGCGGGACGGGATATTTACTTTTGTCCAAAATAAAAAACGTGACCAAAACGCGACCACATGTTCTCAAAATTGGCCCATTTTTCTCGGAATTTGTAGGAAGGTATTAAGGGGTAAACAAATATCGACCTTCGCAAGTCGTTGATTTGTTTACCCTTAATTGGAGCGGGCGAAGAGATTCGAACTCTCGACCCTAACCTTGGCAAGGTTATGCTCTACCCCTGAGCTACGCCCGCTTCCTTGGGTATAAAACCAACTATAAATATAACCGGCAAGCTGCAAGAGGAAAATAGCTCCACAGGGTAAATAATTTGTGTGCTTGTATCCAAACCATGGTCTGTGGTCTGCTATCTGTATAGCCCTAAGGCCAAGGAGGAACGGGTTGAAAATTTTACAACTGGTTTTCCTATTGATTTTGCCAGGCTTATTGGGTGCCCATGAAAATCATCCAATGGGAAAGGTAGAGGTGCAAATCACCCGTGCAGCGTACAGCAACCGCAGTATTGATGTCGAAGCACACCTCTATTTGAACGGCGGCCAAACCATGCAGCTTGATGGCATATCTGTTGCAGGAGGTGAGGTAGTGAACCTGCCATTTCCACTTTTTTTTAACAGCGATGGCGCAAGGAACGGGCATGTTAAGGTGAGTTTTACACTTAAATTTTTTGACAAGGCGCCGCATATTTTTTCTGCGATGTTTGATTTTGGGCCGCAGGGCACAGGACCAGTCTTGATCATTCCAGACCAGATGATGAAAGGAATTCATTGATGAGCTTTGCTCTTATCCAATCGCTTCTTCTTGCTTCGGCGTTATTGTGGACCAGTGGCTTTGAGGCTGCTGCACAGGGGCGCCATTTGCGCAAACATACGGTCACCGAGGCGGTGTCGCTGGCTTTGGAACCGGCTACGAAAATGTTGGCCAAGGGCCGCGCAGTGATTAAGTTCTCTGGTCGCTACCGGATGATTACCTCTAATGGCATTCCGACCCACCGGGTCGGGGCATTTCCAAATGCGGGCAACCCTCATAAAATAAAACCCCAGTCTCATGAGTTTTCAGTGGCCTATATCCCGCGCAAGGCTTTTAGAACCAAAAAATTGGGGGTGGATATGTTGATGGGTGTCGCGGTGAATGGCATCCCGTTAGATCCGATGGTGGCGGAATACTACTTGGGTAATCGCAAGGGTTGGCAATACAATGCGCTTGGTGGCGCACTCCCGTTGGGTTTGGATGCCAACTACGCCCATGTGCAACCCTCTGGGGCCTATCATTATCACGGCCTTCCGGTCGGGTTGATGCAAGAACTGGGATGGCAGGCGGAAAAAGCTTCGCCGTTGATCGGCTATGCTGCAGACGGGTTTCCGATTTTTGCGATGACAGCTAAGGTCGATGGCAAGGTCAAGCGCATGCGCAGTTCTTACCGCCTTAAGCCAGGCAACAGGCCCGGTGGCCGAAAGCCGTCAGGCCCTCATGACGGCAGCTTTATCAATGACTATGAGTATGTGCGCGGGGCCGGAGATTTGGATGCCTGTAACGGCGTTAAGGTGACCACACCGGACTATCCCAACGGGGTTTATGCGTATTTCCTGACCCGAAAATTTCCGGTGGTGCCGCGCTGTCTGGTGGGCAAGATTGGCACGGGGTTTAAAAAGGATAGAGGTTAGACATTGATGCGCCACCGTCGACAGGGCGCCGGTGACGCCGTTACAGCGCAGACAAGTTTTTAAGGCGACCCATTAACCACGATGGACAAAGTTTCGCAGGCAATCTGGCACAGATCGCCCATCAAGCAGTCATCGTCGGGGCCCAACTTTGCAAGGGGCGCTAAACCTTAAACTCGATAAGCAGATCTTTAGCGTCGATTTGGGCTCCAGGCTGCACATGTAAGGCCGCGATCTGGCAATCGCGCTCTGCATGGATCCCGGTCTCCATCTTCATGGCCTCAATGGTTAGCAACAGGTCGCCTTTTTTGACCTCTTGCTCTGCCGTGACTGCGACGCTCGCCACCACGCCGGGCATCGGTGCGCCGACGTGCAATGGATTTCCCTGTTCGGCTTTGGCTCGGTTGAGCGTTTCGGACGCAATCAGGCGGTTGGGCACGCGAATGACCCGGGGTTGTCCGTTCAATTCGAAAAACACTTTGACCTGACCGTCGGCATTGGTTTCGCCTATGGCCTGAAGTCGAATTTCCAAGGTTTTACCGGGATCGATTTCGGTGGTGATCTCTTGGCCCGGGGTCATGCCATAGAAAAAGGTCCGCGTTGGCAGGGCGCGCACCGGTCCATAGCTTTCGTGGCGCTGCATGTAATCAAGAAACACCTTTGGGTACATCAGATAACTGTTGAGATCCTCATCATCGATCTGTTTGCCGTCAATCGCGGCACTGGCCTCTTTGCGCGCGGCCTCCAGATTGATCGGTGTCAGATTTTTGCCTGGACGCTCAAGGTTTGGTGCGGCGCCTTTCAGCGCTTTGTTGATCATCGCGGGCGGGAAGCCGCCGGTGGGTTGGCCCAATTTCCCCTGCATCATCTCGATCACCGAGTCTGGAAAGGACACATCCACCGCCGGGTCTTCCACTTGACCCCGTGTCAGCCCTTGCGAGACCATCATCAAGGCCATGTCGCCGACCACTTTCGACGAGGGGGTGACTTTTACAATATCCCCGAACATATGGTTCACATCGGCATAGGTCTGCGCCACCTCATGCCAGCGGTCGTCAAGCCCGAGTGACCGCGCTTGCGCCTTGAGATTAGTGAATTGTCCACCTGGCATTTCGTGTAGATATATCTCGGAATCTGGGGCTTGCAAGCCACTTTCGAAGGCGGCATATTGGCCGCGCACTGCTTCCCAATAGGTGCTTATCTCGCGGATTGCACCAATATCAAGCCCGGTGTCGCGGTCATTATAACGCAGCGACTCGACAATTGTGCCAAGTGTCGGCTGGCTGGTGTTGCCTGAAAATGCATCCATTGCAGCATCAACCGCGTCGACACCGGCTTCTGCGGCGGCCAGTACCGTTGCAATGGCGCCACCGGATGTATCATGGGTGTGGAAATGGATGGGTAGACCCACCTCTTGCTTTAAGGCTTTAACCAGCACCCGGGCCTGCGCTGGCTTCAACAGTCCTGCCATGTCTTTCAGGCCCAGAATATGCGCACCAGCCTGCTTGAGTTCCTGCCCCATTTTAACGTAATATTTCAGATCGTATTTAGATCTATCTGGATTAAATAAATCACCGGTATAACAGATTGATCCCTCGCAGACCTTATCGGCGGTGCGTACAGCATCCATCGCCACGCGCATATTTTCAACCCAGTTTAAGCTGTCAAACACGCGGAAAACATCGATCCCGGTCTTGGCCGCCTGAGCAACAAAAGACTGCACAACATTGTCAGGATAATTGGTATAGCCGACACCGTTGGATCCGCGGAGCAGCATTTGTGTCATCAGGTTGGGCATCGCGCGCCGCAGATCTCGCAGCCTTTGCCATGGGCATTCTTGTAAAAACCGATAGGCCACATCAAAAGTAGCACCGCCCCAGCACTCGACGCTGAACAACTGCGGCAGATTGGCGGCATAGCTGGGGGCGGCGGTGATCATATCGATAGACCGCATTCGGGTTGCCAACAGCGACTGGTGACCATCGCGCATCGTGGTGTCGGTGATCAGCAACTGCGGCTGTGCGGCCATCCAATCGGCAAGTGCCTGTGGACCTTCGCGATCCAGAAGGGTCTTGGTGCCAGATGTCGGATCTGCGCGAATTTGTGGAACGCGGGCCGGGCTGACATCATGGTCTGGCATGCTGCGACCAGCCGTTTCAAGATGGCCATTGACGGTTATATCGGCGATATATGTAAGGACTTTGGTGCCGCGGTCGCGGCGTTTGGCAAAGTGGAATAAGTCGGGCGTGTCATCGATAAATCTCGTAGTATATTTGTTCGATAAAAATACTGGATGTTTGAGTAGGTTTTCGACAAAGGCGATATTGGTCGACACGCCACGGATACGGAACTCGCGCAGCGCACGATCCATCCTTGCGATTGCTTTTTCTGGGGTCTGTGCCGAGGCAGTCACTTTTACCAATAAAGAGTCGTAATAGCGCGTGATCACACCGCCCGAATAGGCCGTGCCACCATCGAGGCGAATGCCCATTCCTGTGGCGGCGCGATAGGCGGTGATGCGGCCATAATCCGGGATAAAGTTATTTTGCGGATCTTCGGTTGTGATGCGGGTCTGGAGCGCATGGCCGGTCAGTTGGATATCTTCCTGACGGTCTTTGCCTGTGGCCTCAGACAGGGTTTTACCTTCGGCAATCATAATCTGTGCTTGCACAATGTCGATGCCGGTAACCTCTTCGGTGACCGTATGTTCAACCTGCACCCGAGGGTTGACTTCGATAAAATAAAACTTGCCGCTGTCCATATCCATTAAAAACTCGACGGTGCCGGCGCACTCATAGCCGACATGGGCACAAACTTTGCGCCCCAAATCACAGATCTCGCTGCGCTGCGCCGCGCTTAAATACGGGGCAGGGGCGCGCTCAACCACTTTTTGATTGCGGCGTTGCACAGAGCAGTCCCGTTCATACAAATGATAGATATCGCCATGGGTGTCGCCCAAGATCTGCACTTCGACATGCCGCGCACGCAGAATCATCTTTTCAAGATAGCCCTCGCCATTGCCAAAGGCTGCCTCGGCCTCGCGGCGGCCTTCGAGAACCTTTTCCTCAAGCTCGTCCTCGCCATTGATGGGCCGCATACCGCGCCCGCCGCCCCCCCAACTGGCTTTGAGCATGAGCGGATAGCCCACGGCAGCGGCTTCGCGTTTGATAGCGGCGATATCATCGCCCAGAACTTCGGTGGCCGGAATGACTGGAACGCCCGCTGCAACCGCCACTTTGCGCGCTGACGCCTTGTCTCCGAGCGCGCGCATGGTGGCGGCTTTCGGTCCGATAAAGCGGATGCCGGCTGCATCGCAAGCATCGACAAAGTCGGGATTTTCCGAAAGCAGGCCATAACCTGGGTGGATCGCATCCGCCCCCGATTGTTTGGCCACCCGAATGATTTCGTCAATGCTGAGATAGGCGGCAACCGGGCCGAGGCCGTGACCGATCCGATAGGCCTCATCGGCTTTAAACCGGTGCAGACCAAGCTTGTCTTCCTCGGCAAACACAGCGACGGTTTTTTTGCCCATTTCATTGGCTGCGCGCATAATTCGGATGGCAATTTCACCGCGGTTTGCGACGAGAATTTTGCTGAAATCAGACATGACTGGCCTCTAACTTTTAGGGTTTAATCGAACATTTTCCAGCTGTACTATAGTCGTGCTGCAATGCAGCGCAAGGGCGGGTTTTGTTCATAAACAGCACAAAATCGCTATTAAAGCCGATGAAACTACTGATAAATGCGATAATAAGGGGGATAAATATATTTGGTTGAAAGTGTTTTTAGCCCTGAATCAACCGGTGTTTTGCGTCGCCTAGCGTGTGAATGCCCAGTTGACCCATATTTGCGTGCAGGTCTTTACGCAGCATATCGATCAAATGTGCCGGACCCGGCGTGCCAAGCGCGGCCAGCGCGAAATGCCAGGCCGCACCGAGCATAACAAAGTCTGCCCCAAGCGCGCGCGCGCGCAGTATATCAAGTCCGCCGCTGACGCCCCCGTCAAAAATCAGTGGCAGCGCGGTGGCCTGCCGGATTGCTGGCAGTACGTCAATCACCGCGGGTGCGGCATCAAATTGGCGCCCGGCATGATTTGATAGCCACAGCCCATCCACTCCTGCGGCTTGCAGGTCTGCCACATCTTCGACCTGCAAGACGCCCTTGACCAAAAGCGGGCCGTCCCAAGCGTCTCGAATCCAATGTAAATAGTCCCAGTCTGGCGCGGTGCGGATCAGATACCCGATATGCGCAGTGGTGGGCAGACCGATCTTGGCTTGGGTGTAGCTGGCAATCAATGGCATCCCCGGGCGTCCGGCGCGTGCCATGCCAAGTGCCCAAGACGGGCGCATAGCGATCTGCGCCAGCAGGCGGGGTGTCAGCGCAGGTGGATGGGTCAGCCCGCTGCGGGTCTGTCTTTCGCGGCGGCTGGCTACTGGCACATCTAAAGTCAGCACCAGCGTGCGAAAACCTGCATCTCGGGCGCGCATCAGCGTGTCTTTGCGGATGTCGATGGCGCGGGGGGCATAGAGCTGGAACCAGCCCTTGCCGTCGACATGTGGTCCGACGGTTTCGGGGGTCTGACAGGCCACAGTCGACAAAGTATAGGGCAAGCCTGCGGCGGTTGCGGCGGTTGCAAGCTTGCGTTCCGCATCGGGCCAGATCAGACCTGACATTCCCACAGGTGCAACCCCGAACGGTAAGGGATGATGCTCGCCTAGCAATGTGGCGCTGGTATCTGGCTCAAACTCGCCGTGCAGGATCGAAGGCATGAGCAAAACCTTATCCATTTGTCGGCGATTGCGTGCAGGCGTGGCCTCGCTGCCGGTGGCACTGGTGAGGTATTCCCAAACAAATTTTGGGATGCGCTTCTCGGCGGCGGTCCGCAGGTCGGACAGAGCTGGGTATTTTTGATCCAATTTCATGGCGCTATGGATAAATGCTTGCGATGGTTTGTCCAGTTAAACAATAAGAACATAGTGTGAACGTGGCTTTCCCTCGGAAAGAAATCGCGCTAGGTTAATCTCTATGAACAGTTTTGATGACACTGACGCCTTTGAAGGCGCTTCGCTGTCGGCGCGCGCGATGGCGGCCCGACCAACGGGCTATCTTGATGAATTGAACCCGGCACAACGCCAGGCAGTTGAAACTCTGGATGGTCCAGTTTTGATGCTGGCCGGTGCAGGGACCGGCAAAACCAAGGCGCTGACAACACGGATTGCGCATCTGTTGAATATGGGCAAGGCCCGGCCCAACGAGATACTTTCAGTGACCTTTACCAATAAGGCTGCCCGCGAGATGAAAAAGCGGGTGGCAAAGCTTTTGGGGCAAACCGTCGAAGGCATGCCGTGGATGGGCACCTTTCATTCGGTTGGGGTCAAGTTGTTACGACGTCACGCCGAACTGGTTGGGCTGAAGTCAAACTTTACCATCCTCGACACCGATGACCAGATTAGGTTGCTGAAACAGCTTTTGATTGCAGCCCAGATTGACGATAAACGCTGGCCTGCGCGGCAGCTGCTGGGGATTATTGATCAGTGGAAAAACCGCGCCTGGATCGCCTCTGCAGTGCCGGTCTCGGAGGCCGCGGCGTTCAATTCAATGGGGGTCGAGCTTTATGCCCAGTACCAGCAGCGCTTGAAAGATCTCAACGCGGTGGATTTTGGAGATCTTCTGCTGCATGTGGTGACAATCTTTCAGACCCACCCGGACGTTCTGGCGCAATATCAGCGCTGGTTCCGCTATATCCTGGTGGACGAATATCAAGATACAAATGTGGCACAATACCTGTGGTTGCGGCTGTTGGCGGGGGGGCATAAGAACATCTGCTGTGTTGGGGATGACGACCAGTCGATATACGGGTGGCGCGGCGCCGAAGTGGGCAATATTCTGCGGTTTGAGACCGATTTCCCCGGATCCAAAGTGGTGCGCCTTGAGCAGAACTATCGCTCGACACCGCATATTCTGGCGGCGGCTAGCGGGGTGATTGCGGCCAATAAAGGCCGCTTGGGCAAAGAGTTATGGACTGCGGAAGACGATGGCGAAAAGCTGCGGTTGATTGGTCACTGGGATGGTGAGGAAGAGGCGCGCTGGATCGGCGATGAGGTTGAGGCGCTGCAACAGGGCACCCGTGGCCTGCAGGGGTTTTCGCTTGACGATGTCGCAATTCTGGTGCGGGCCTCGCATCAGATGCGGGCGTTTGAAGACCGGTTCCTAACCATCGGCCTGCCGTATCGGGTGATCGGTGGCCCGCGGTTTTATGAGCGTATGGAAATCCGTGATGCCATGGGGTATTTCCGCCTTGTGACCAGCCCGGATGACGATCTGGCGTTTGAGCGCATTGTCAATACGCCGAAACGTGGGCTTGGGGATAAAGCACAGCAGAAAATTCAGATGACGGCCCGCTCCAACGGGGTGTCTTTGCTTGAGGGCGCGCGGCTGTTGCTGGCCGAAAAAGGTTTGGGGGGCAGAGGCGCTGTTGCGCTAAGTTCTTTGATCGCTGGTGCCGACCGGTGGGGCCAGTTGGCCCGCGACGGCAAGATGGGTCATCAGGAACTGGCTGAAATTATCCTTGACGAGTCTGGCTACACCACGATGTGGCAAAACGACAAGACCCCTGAGGGGCCAGGTCGGTTGGAAAACCTGAAAGAGCTTGTGAAAGCGCTGGAGCAGTTTGAAAACCTGCAAGGGTTTTTGGAACATGTCAGCCTGATCATGGATAATGAGACCGAAGAAGCCGGTGCCAAAGTGTCGATCATGACCCTGCATGCGGCCAAAGGATTGGAGTTTCCAGCGGTGTTTTTGCCCGGTTGGGAAGACGGGCTGTTTCCATCCCAGCGGTCAATGGATGAAACTGGCGTCAAGGGTCTCGAGGAAGAGCGACGCCTTGCCTATGTCGGTATCACTCGTGCAGAGGTGCTGTGCACCGTATCTTTTGCGGCCAACCGCCGGGTGTATGGTCAATGGCAATCCGCACTGCCATCGCGGTTTATCGACGAGTTGCCAGAGGCGCATGTTGATGTGTTGACGCCTCCGGGGCTCTATGGTGGTGGCTTTGGGGCAGCTGGCATGACCGAATTCTCGTCGCGGGTTGAGGCGCGCGCGGCCGAGGCCAACGTCTATAATTCGCCAGGCTGGAAGCGGCTGCAATCCCGCGCAGGTGAGCGAGGACTTTCGCAACCCCGCGAAAGCCGCAGCTCGGTCATCGATCTCAAAGCGGTGTCGAACCACAGTGTAGGCGACCGAGTGTTTCATCAAAAATTTGGATATGGCTTGGTGGAGGCGATTGAAGGTGACAAGCTGGAGATTGCGTTTGACAAAGCCGGTGTCAAAAACGTTGTTGCGCGATTTTTGTCGAACCCCGATGATGTCCCGTTTTGACCCTATAACTGCGAGCAGGCTATGCTGTCGGTGACAAAGCCTAGTGTGATGCTTAAATCCGGATACGCAACATTGTCTTGAAATGGGCGTGGTCGCGAGGGAGGTCGGTTAGAATGCAGCGCCAGTTTGAAGTATTCAAGTTGCAAACTCGAACGGCAACACATGGCAGGAGCCAGGTGCTGCCGCTGTGTTGCGGAAACTATCCGGGAGCAGCGTCTTCCGACCTTATCTGTTTGGTAGCGTGTTGACTGTGTGGCACCTGTTTGCGCCGTCATTTTCACACTCGTTACGTTGCTTTTAACATCCCTAAAGGCGCAATTCAAACGCCGTAGGTTGTTTCGTAGGCGATCCGGCGGATCATTGACCTGTTCAGGCCGAGGTCGTTCAGCTCTGCCGAGCTCAGGGCGCACAGCTCATTTACAGTGCGACGGTAAGCTCTGCGTTTTACGAAATTGTCTTTAATTGTGCCCCACAGTGCGATCGCGCGGTCTGTGAGGGTGATGTTTCTTAAGCTTACTTCTGTTACAAAAGCCATTTGCTGATCCTTTTTTGACTAACACTCATATTTCGGCGCGCTTGTTGTCGCCGCTCATGCAGGAGAGTTAGTGTCGATGCTGCGGTTGCACAATGGATGAAAAGGAAATGCTGCTATGCAGAAAACGCATGCGACTTGGCTGGGCTGGGCGCCATGGATTTGTTGCGGAGTGTGCACCAGTATGGCCTTTGGCCGCCGGTTTGTAGGATTTGGTAAGCGCGTCTTTGTCTGTGTGGCATTTCATGGGCGAGGGCTTGTTTAATGCGTGTGGCGCAGCTTTAGGGGGTCTGGTTCAGGCCGAATCACCGGATGAAGCTGCCTGATTGGTATTGAAAGGTTAAATTAGGCGGGTATTTTGCGTAATGAGAGGACGTATTTTTATATTTTTTACATTTAAGTGGGAATTCATGGGGAAGATTATATTTCTTGAAGGATATCTACATTTAGTAGTAATTTGTTTTTTTTTAATATATATTGTGTTCATATCTTGTATCACTATGTATTTTTTGTAATTTAATGAGAAATTAATTTTCTCTAGTGAAAAGTTTATTAAAAAAACAATTGATTTCCATAAATTCCCATGGCATCCCTTGCAGGGTAAAGATGAAGACGGAAAGCGTGGGGCAGCTTAAGACCCCGAAAAAGCTAAGACAGGTTTCATACAGGTTCCAGCTTCATCAACGACAAGATCCGACGCGTGTGCGAGCAGACATCCCCCAGATGGCACGCAGTTGGGCAATCCGTATTTCGGAACGATAACTACGGATTGAGCAGTGAAGGCCGCTCAATCCGTTGTTTTGTTCAGACCTACACTATCATCGTGGGGGTGGCAGAGGCCCAAGTAACGTGGCGCGCAGGTTTAGAGGCGAAGGACACCACAAGGTGGACAGTAAGGGCAGAGTTTCTGTCCCAGCTTCGTTTCGTCGTGTTCTTGAATCAGCCGATGAAAACTGGACTGACGGGCTCAATCCTGAATTGGTCATTGTTTACGGCGACCACCGCCGCCACTTTCTAGAGTGCTACACGCTGGCGGCGATCAATGAGGTCGATGACAAAATTGATGCGTTGCCGCGCGGCTCGATGGAGCGGCGGATGCTGCAAACCTTATTTCACGGTCAGAGTTTTCCCACCACTGTCGACGAGACAGGGCGATTGGTCTTGCCGGCAAAGCTGCGTCGTAAGATCGATCTGGACGCAGAGGCATTTTTCATCGGCGCGGGGGATACGTTTCAGATTTGGAAGCCCGAAACCTATGAGGTCGAGGAACTGGCCCGCACAGAAGAGTGGCTGAACGAGTTGCCACCCGAAGTGGACCCGTTGGTTTTTCTGGATGGTGTGAAAGGGGATTGACCGATGGTTGACATCGCCCTGGACGGTCACCGCAACTCTCATATTCCTGTCTTGCTTGTGCCACTTTTAAAGGCTGTTTCGCCGCTTTGCGGACGCTGGCTCGATGGTACATTCGGGGCAGGTGGTTACAGCCGGGGCCTACTTGATGCCGGGGCGGATCATGTGACCGCGATCGACCGCGACCCTCTAACCTTTGAAATGGCCCGTGATTGGAGCGCGCGGTATCAGGGCCGCCTCACACTGGTTGAAGCGGTGTTTTCCCAGATGGATACCTTTGCCATTGATTTGGATGGTGTAGTTTTGGATTTGGGCATGTCATCGATGCAAATCGATGCCGCCGAGCGCGGCTTTTCGTTTATGCAGGATGGTCCGCTGGATATGCGGATGAGCCAATCAGGCCCCTCGGCTGAGGATATTGTCAACACGTCAAGTCAAACAGAGCTAGCGGATATCTTGTTTTATTACGGAGAAGAGCGTGCCAGTCGCCGCATTGCCAAAGCGATTGTTGCCGCGCGCTTGCTGGTCCCTATCACCCGAACGCTGCAATTGGCCGATATCGTCCAAAGCTGTCTGCCACGCCCAAAGCCCGGGCAGTCGCATCCTGCCACCCGCAGTTTTCAGGCCCTGCGCATTGCTGTTAATGATGAATATGGCGAATTATTTGCAGGTTTGCTCGCCGCCGAACGGGCCCTGAAGCCGGGTGGCATTCTGGCTGTGGTCAGTTTTCATTCGATCGAGGACCGTATGGTCAAACGGTTTATCCAGTCACGGGCTGGCAAGCTTGGCTCGGGCAGTCGATATGCACCGGAAATTATCCAACCCGAACCGCAGTTTCAGTTGTTGACGCGCAAGGCGATCGCCGCTGACCCTGAAGAGGTGGCACAAAACCCGCGCGCCAGATCAGCATTGTTGCGCATTGCCCGCCGCACAGCGACAGTGCCCGGCGATCGACCATCCGCGCGATCCCTCGGAATGCCCCAGATCGGAGCAAATAGCTGATGCGTTCCCTGTTTTATATTGTAACCGCTCTGGGTCTGATCGGACTGGCATTCTGGGCTTACCATGAGAATTTTTTGACCCAGCGCATGTTGACTAAAACTGAGCAGCTTCAGACCGAAATTGGCCAGTCACGGGCCAAACTGCGGGTTTTGCGTGCCGAATGGGCCTATTTAAACCGCCCCAAGCGGTTGCGGGATTTGTCCGCTTTAAATTTTGACCGGTTGCATCTGTTTCCGCTGGCATCCTCTCACTTTGGCCGGGCCGACCAAGTGGCCTACCCACGCCCCGAAGAACGTGATTTGGTGCAACCGGTCGCAGCTTCTGCATCAGGGGGGATCGAATGATCCGCATTCCCCTACGCCCGCTTGCAACAATTCTGAAAGCCCGCAAAACGGGCAAGAACCCCGATGATATCGAGCGCGCTAATATTCGCCAACGGCACGAGGATATGCAGGATGAGTCTCGTGTGCGAGCCGAAGGCAGATTACTGGTTCTCGGAATGTTGTTTTTTCTCGGATTTTTATCGATCAGCGGTCGCATGGCTTTTTTGGCGGCTTCGGAGCCAAGTGAACCAAAAGTGCATTCTTTTGGTGGAGCGATCCACGCCCAGCGCGCAGATATTGTCGACCGTCAAGGTCGTATCCTGGCGACCAACATGGAAACAGCCTCTCTCTATGCACGGCCGCAGGAATTAATTGACCCCAAAAATGCTGTGAAGCAACTGTTGAAGATTTTTCCTGATCTGGATGAAACGCGGTTATTGCGCGATTTTTCTGGCGTTCGCAAGTTTGTTTGGGTGAAGAAAAAAGTCAGCCCTGAACAGAAGCAGGCGGTCTATGATATTGGGGATCCGGGACTTTTGCTTGGTCCGCGGGAGATGCGCTTGTATCCCAATGGCCGCTTGGCGGCGCACGTCTTGGGCGGAGCGCGGTTTGGTCGCGAGGGCGTGCACGCTGCCGAAGTTCTCGGTGCTGCCGGTGTCGAGCGCACATTCGACGATTATTTGCGCGACGTGGCCAATTATGATGCGCCGCTGCAACTGTCACTGGATCTGAGCGTGCAGGCCGAGGTTGAACGTTTGTTGGCAGGTGGCATGAAGGTGATGAATGCCAAAGGCGCAGCGGCGGTTTTGATGGATGTGCATACCGGCGAGGTGATCGCGCTGGCGTCTCTGCCCGACTTTGATCCAAATCACCGACCCGTCGGCAATGGTAAGGATTCTGATAACCCTGTTTTCAACCGCGCAGTGCAGGGCGTTTACGAACTGGGATCGACGTTTAAAATATTTGCAGTTGCGCAAGCGATGGAATTGGGTTTGGTCAATCCAGACACTATGCTCGACATTCGCGGGCCGATAAGGTTTGGCCGTTTTCGCATTAGAGACAGCCACTATTTGGGCAAAGAACTTTCGGTTTCGGATATTATAGTGGAATCGTCCAACATAGGCACCGCGCGGATTGCACAAATGATTGGCGTAGACCGTCAACAACAATTTTTGCGCGACTTTGGTATGTTTGAAAAAACTTCGCTGGAAATGATTGAAGCCTCTGGTGGCAAGCCGCTGTTGCCGCGAAAATGGACTGAACTTAGTGCGATGACAATTTCGTATGGCCACGGCCTGTCTACCAGTCCGCTGCATCTGGCTGCGGGATATGCGGCATTGGCCAATGGTGGGTATCAGGTCACCCCGACGCTGATCCGTAAAGAACAGCCGACCTTAGGACCCCGTATTATTTCTGAAAGTGCTGCCAAAGCCTCGGTTGTGATGCTGCGCAAAGTGGTTACTCAAGGCACCGCAAAGCGATATGGTGACGTGCCCGGCTATGCAGTTGCTGGAAAAACCGGCACGTCGGAAAAGTTAAAGAAAAATGGCGGTGGTTATGACAAAGAGCGGGTTTTGGCCTCGTTCGCCTCGGTGTTTCCGGCCCATGATCCACAATACGTTCTTGTGGTAGCAATGGACGAAGCCGTTGAGACGGTGGGTCTAAAACCGCGCCGGACGGCGTCGTTGACCGCCGTGCCAGTTGCTGCAGAAATTATTGGCCGGGTGGCACCACTGCTTGGAATGCGGCCACATTTTGAGCCCCAAGTCTTGACCAATGTCGAATTGACGGCCAACTAGCACCAACTTGGTGGATTGCGTGGGCAGACGCTGTGGCGCAGGCATAGGGAAGTGATCAGATGAAAAATGCCGTAAAGACTGTTTCTGACCTTGGATGTCTGGTGGGTGCGGCGCGAAACATACCGGTGGCCGGGCTTGCCGTTGACAGCCGCGAGGTGCGCCCTGGCTATCTTTTTGCGGCGCTGCCGGGGTTGCAGGTGCACGGTGCCGACTATATCACAGCGGCGCTTGAACTTGGTGCCACCAGTATCTTGACGGACGCCGCAGGTGTACGGCGTGCCGGGCGCGCGCTCGAGGTTCAAGGAATATGCGTTTGGATCAGTGAAGACCCCCGGCAGGCACTGGCAGCGGCGGCGGCGCTGTGGTTTGGGGGGCAACCCGACACTATGGTGGCGGTGACCGGGACAAACGGCAAAACCTCAGTGGCGAGTTTTGTGCGCCAAATCTGGACAGAGATGGGGCTTAGCGCAATCAATCTTGGCACCAATGGGGTGCTGGGTGCCTGGCAGGCCCCGCTCAGTCATACCACCCCAGAACCGATCACCCTGCACGATACTCTGTCGCGGGCGCAGGCGGAGGGGGTGACCCATGCGGCGTTGGAGGCCTCGAGCCACGGGCTGCAGCAGCGCCGGCTGGATGGGACGTATTTAAAGGCTGCGGGCTTTACCAATTTCACCCAAGATCATCTGGATTATCACGCGAGTTTTGCCGATTATTTTACCGCAAAATCAGGACTTTTTGATCGGGTTCTCAGCGACCAAGGATGTGCGGTCCTAAATCTTAACGATGTTAAAAGCGTTGAATTGCGGGCGATAGCCAAAGCGCGCGGTTTGCGGGTGATCGGTGTCGGGCGCGGTGATGAGGCTGATCTGCAATTAATGGCGCAGCGCTTTGATGCTGCCGGTCAGGCCGTGCGATTTCGCTGGCAGCAGCGCTCGCATCAACTAGAGCTTCCCCTGATTGGCGGATTTCAGGCCGATAACGTGCTGTTGGCCGCCGCATTGGTGATTGCCTGTGGCGCAGAGCCAGATGAGGTCTTTGATGCCCTTGCGGGGGTGTCCACGGTGCGCGGTCGTATGGAGCTGGTCGCACAGCGCGATAATGGCGCGTCGATTTTTGTCGATTTCGCTCATACGCCGGATGCGATATCAACGGCGCTAAAAGCCCTGCGGCCACATGTGATGGGGCGTTTGGTGGCAATTATTGGCGCAGGCGGAGATCGCGACCGCAGCAAGCGGCCGCTGATGGGGCAGGCGGCGGCCGAGCATGCTGATTTGGTGATCGTGACCGACGACAATCCGCGTGGTGAAGATCCCGCCTCCATCCGCGCAATGGTGCTAAGCGGGGCTGCAGATGCGCTTGAGGTGCCTGACCGCGCAACAGCCATTTTGCGCGGCGCCGATACGCTGGACGCAGGTGACGCGCTGTTGATTGCAGGCAAGGGCCATGAGACGACGCAAACTGTGGGTGATATTGTGTTTCCGTTCGACGACGCAGAGCAGGCCAGTATCGCAGTCGCAGCGCTTGAGGGGCGGTTGGCATGAGTTTATGGACCGCAGCACAGGCGGTTGCCGCCACCGGTGGCAGCACGCAAGGCGACTGGTTTGCGGATGGCGTCTCTATTGACAGTCGCAGCCTACAGCGGGGGGATTTGTTTGTTGCTCTGCAGGCGGCGCGGGACGGTCATGATTTTGTCGCACAGGCATTGGAGAATGGCGCCGCCGCCGCCGTGGTGTCGCGGCGGCCAAAAGGTGTTGCCGCAGATGCCCCCCTGCTTATGGTTCCCGACGTTCAGGCGGCGCTCGAGGACCTAGGCCGCGCCGCCCGCGACCGCAGCCAGGCACAGGTTGTGGCAGTCACCGGTTCAGTTGGAAAAACCTCAACCAAAGAGATGTTGCGCGAAGTTCTGGCCGGCCAGGGGTGCACCCATGCTTCGGTGGCCAGCTATAACAATCATTGGGGTGTGCCGCTGACCTTGGCCCGCATGCCGGCGGACACAGAATTTGCGGTTTTTGAAATCGGTATGAACCATCCTGGAGAAATAGCACCTCTGGCGCGTATGGTCCGACCCAATATTGCAATTATAACGACGGTTGCTGCCGCACATCTGGAAGCTTTTAACGATATAGAAGGCATTGCCCGCGAGAAGGCGGCGGTTTTCCAAGGCTTGACGCGTGGTGGTGTTGCGGTGATCCAAGCCGATTTGTCGACCTCGCCGGTTTTGATCGCCGCCGCACAGCAGCATGCGCAACAGACGCTTACTTTTGGGTCTTCTGCCGAGGCGGTTTACCGGTTGCGGGATGTGCGGTTTGCAACGGAGAAAACCCTTGCAACCTTTGAGCACCAGAGCCGGCGGCTGACATTTGAACTGGCAGCACTCGGGGGTCATTTTGCGGAAAATGCTCTGGCTGTTATTGCAACCTGCCAGCATCTTGGCCTGCGCTATGAGACTATTACCGCGGGTCTTGCCGGTTGGTTGCCAGTGGTTGGTCGCGGGGTCCGCCAGAGGGTGATGCTCGATGTGGCGCACCCTGACAGCACCGTTGAGGTGATTGATGAGGCCTATAATGCCAACCCAACATCGCTGCGTGCCGCGCTGGCGGTGCTGTCCCAAATTGCAACCGCACCCGGTTGCGGGCGGCGTATTGCCTATCTTGGTGATATGCAAGAGCTGGGGCCGCAAGGCGCAGATATGCATGCGGCGATTGCACTCGATCCCAACATTGAAGGAATTGCTAAAATTCATGCTGTCGGCCCGTTGATGCGCCATCTGTTTGACGCGCTGCCGATTGACAGACGTGGTCGCTGGGCTGCGACCAGTGCCGAGATGGTTGAGGGCATCATGGCCGATGTGCGTGCTGGTGACGTGGTGTTGATTAAAGGGTCGCTCAGCATGACGATGGGCCGGGTGGTTGACGCCCTTACAAATTTACGCCATGCGCGCACATCAGACACGGGTGAGGACTAGGCATATGCTCTATTGGCTAACGGAACTGTCAGATGGCGGAGATTTTTACAATCTGTTCCGCTATATTACATTTCGGGCCGGTGGGGCGTTCATGACAGCGCTGATTTTTGGGTTTTTGTTTGGTCGCCCCTTGATAAACGTATTGCGCCGTTCGCAGGGCAAAGGTCAACCGATCCGCTCAGACGGGCCCGAAAGCCACTACGCTAAAGCCGGCACCCCGACGATGGGCGGATTGCTGATTGTGGGGGCATTGCTGACTTCGACTTTGCTTTGGACGCGGCTTGACAACGCTTATATCTGGATGATTTTGTTCGTGATGCTGTCTTTTGGATTGATCGGTTTTGCCGATGATTATGCTAAGGTTGCCAAGCAAAATTCCGCCGGCGTTCCGGGTAAAATACGGCTGCTTTTGGGTTTGGTCATAGCGGGTATTGCTGCGTTTTGGGCGGCGGCCTATCATCCAGATGCGTTGCAAAATCAACTGGCGCTGCCGGTGTTCAAAGACACGCTTTTGAACCTTGGTGTGCTGTTTGTGCCCTTTACCATGATCGTCATCGTTGGCTCGGCCAATGCGGTCAACCTGACAGATGGGTTGGACGGGCTTGCGATTATGCCGGTGATGATAGCTGCGGGGACCTTGGGGGTGATTGCCTATGCAGTTGGTCGGGTCGATTTCACCCAATACCTTGAGGTGCATTATGTTCCGGGAACTGGCGAGATTTTGATATTCTGCTCGGCGTTAATCGGCGGCGGTTTGGGTTTTTTGTGGTATAACGCCCCGCCCGCGGCGGTGTTTATGGGCGATACCGGGTCGCTGGCGCTGGGCGGCGCATTGGGGGCCATCGCGGTGGCGACCAAACATGAAATTGTCTGGGCCATCGTTGGGGGCTTGTTTGTAATCGAGGCGCTGAGTGTCATTATCCAAGTGTTGTATTTCAAGGCGACTGGCACAAGGGTTTTCCTGATGGCGCCCATCCATCACCATTATGAGAAAAAGGGCTGGGCGGAGCCGACCATTGTGATCCGCTTTTGGATTATCGCGTTGATCTTGGCCCTTGTTGGGCTGGCAACTTTGAAAGTGAGATAGGGGCGGCGATGATACCAGTTCTGGGATATCACGGGGCCAAAGTGGCAGTTTTGGGATTGGGCCGCTCGGGGCTGGCCACGGCGCATGCGCTGCGCGCTGGCGGCGCCGAGGTTCTGTGCTGGGATGATAATGCCACCGCCCGTGAGGCTGCGCAGGAGATGGGGTTTGTCATAGCGCAATTGACTGCAGCAGAGGCGTTCGGCGATGTTGAAGCCCTGATCGTCAGCCCCGGTATCCCACATCTCTATCCTACCGCCAATCCGGTGGTGGCCGCTGCCTGGCGGGCTGGGGTGCGCATCGACAATGATATCGGGCTGTTCTTTCGCTCTTTTGCAACGCCGCAGTGGGACAGCTTCGATCAACAACCCAAGGTGGTTGCGATCACTGGTTCGAACGGTAAATCCACGACCTCTGCATTGATCCACCACCTTCTGACCACGGCCGGCAGGTCGGCTCAACTGGCTGGGAATATCGGGCGGGGCGTTCTGGATATTGATCCCGCGTGCGATGGCGATGTGGTGGTGTTGGAGCTGTCGAGTTATCAAACTGAACTGGCGCGGGCGCTGACCCCTGATATTGCGGTGTTTACCAACTTCAGCCCCGATCATCTTGATCGTCACGGCGGTCTTGGGGGGTATTTTGCCGCCAAGCGGCGCCTGTTTGCCGAAGGTGGTCCCGACCGTGCCATCATTGGCGTTGACGAGCCTGAGGGGCAGATGTTGGCCAATCAACTGTCCGAGGGGCGCGGCGATGACCGGGTGATCGATATCTCGGTGACGGGTAAGCTGACTGGTCCGGGCTGGCATGTGTTTGCCCGCAAGGCTTTTTTGGCGGAATACCGCAAATTGCGTCAGGTGGCGTCGATTGATCTGCGCGCCATGTCCGGTCTGCCGGGGGCGCATAACCATCAAAATGCCTGTGCCGCCTATGCGGTGTGCCGCACGCTGGGGCTGGCGCCTCGGGTGATTGAGGCCGGCTTGGCCAGTTTTGCCGGTCTGCCGCACCGCAGTCAGGTAATCGCCAAGACGGACGGGGTGCGTTATGTAAATGACAGCAAGGCGACCAATGTCGACAGCGCCGCCAAGGCCCTGCAGGCGTTTGACAACATTCGCTGGATCTGCGGTGGCTTGCAGAAAGACGGTGGCTTGGGCGCGGTGCAACCGGCGCTGGGCCGCGTGCGCAAGGCCTATGTGATTGGCCGCGAGGCGGCGGCGTTTGCCATGCAACTGCCCTGCGAGACTGAGGTGTGCACCACGATGGCGGTGGCGGTGGCGCGCGCCCGCGCCGAGGCCGCACCCGGTGATACGGTGCTGTTGGCACCAGCTGCGGCCAGCTTTGATCAATACGATAATTTTGAACAGCGCGGTGATGATTTTACTCGGCAAGTGACAGGCGTGGCGCAAAAATAACTTTACGCTCACGTCCATCCGTCTATTGTGATGCCATTAAACAAAGTTAATTTTTTGATTGGATGGCATTTGGAACCTGTATTTTGGCAAGATATCTGGACATGGATAATGGTGAATGAAACGGCGCTTGGATCGGTGTTGGTTTTTGCGGTGCTGATTGCGACAGTTGACGGATGGTTCAAGAAGGGTTTCGACTGGTTTCGCAAGACGCTGGTGGGGTCAAAGGTTTAAACCGATCTCCGTGTCGTGTGGGGCTTGGAGTGGGTCACCCGGATTACAGTGGCGGGCTGGTAGCTGTGCAGTGGCGCGGGCTATCTTAGCAAGGCCTACGTGAGCTTTTGCAAAGTGTCGGTGCTCGGCATGCGATTTGACCATCAGGCAGAGGGTGGCAAGTTGGCGTTTGCAAATATGTGGTGGCTTGGCGGCATAAAAGGACGTAAAGGAAAAAACCGGCTATGATAGACCGATGCTATGACCAAACAGATCTTGTGTCACTATACGACCTGATAAATTCAGACGGACCTGATTGGGATTATTATCTTGCGCTGGCCGCCCGGATTGCCGGAGCCGAAAAAGCACCGGCCCGCGTGTTGGACGCCGGATGCGGCACCGGCGCGCTGGCGGTTGAGATGGCGCGCATGGGCGCCGGGGTCACCGGGCTTGATCCGGCTGAGGCGATGCTTGCGGTGGCCCGTGCGCGCGCCGGAGCGGCACTTGTGCACTGGCAACACGGCACGCTGCAAAGCTTTCACAGTGATCAGCGCTATGATCTGATCTATATGACTGGCCACGCGTTTCAATGCCTGTTGACGGATGATGATATCCTGCAGGCCTTCCGTGCGGTGGCCGCTGTTTTGGCGCCGGGCCGGCAGTTTGTGTTTGAAACCCGTAATCCGGCCTGTGCGCCGTGGCAAAACTGGGTGCCCGCACGGTCCGAAATCGCCTTGGTCACCGCCGATGACGTGGCGGTGCGGCTGTGGCTTCAACAGGTCGAGATCGCAGGCGATTATGTCATCTTTGATCAATATCACGCCTTTGCGGATCGCACGGTCCCGGTGATTTCGCGCAGCTGCCTGCGGTTTTGCACCTTGGCCCAGATCGAAACCTTTGCCACGACGGCAGGGCTGCGGGTTGTGCGGGCGGTTGGCGATTGGCAGGGTGCGGCGTTCACCGGTATTGAGCGCGAGATTATCGTACATCTTCAACGGGTCTAGGCCCGGCTGTTCAGCGCCTGTGCGGCGGCCCAGCCCGACGACCAGGCCCATTGGAAATTATACCCGCCCAGCCAGCCGGTCACATCCACTGCCTCACCGATGAAATACAGATCCGGCACGGTTTTGCTCATCATCGTCTTTGACGACAGCGCGTCGGTGTCGATGCCCCCGAGCGTCACTTCGGCGGTGCGGTAGCCTTCAGATCCGTTCGGGGTCAGCGGCCAGGCCTGCAGCGCGGTGCAAATCTCGGTCAGCCGCGCGTCGGATTGATCGGCTAGATTGCCGGTCAGCGCTAGGTGCGCGGTCAGATACTCAACCAGCCGTGCTGGTAGATGTTGCGCCAGCTCGCTCGTCAGATTGCGCCGGCCCTGCGCCTGGCGCTGGGTGCGCAGCAGATTATAGAGTGGGATGTCGGGGATTAGATTGACAAAGATTACCTCGCCCTCGCGCCAATAGGATGAAATTTGCAGAATTGATGGCCCCGATAACCCGCGGTGGGTGAACAGCATCCCCTCCTCAAAGGTGGCACTTGCATTGCTGATCCTTGCCGCCAGCGCGGTGCCGGCCAGCGGTTTGAACCGCGCATCTGAAAACGTTAGCGGCACCAGTGCTGCGCGGGTGTCGGTCATGGGGATATCAAACTGGTTGGCGACGTCATAGGCAAAGCCGGTTGCGCCCATTTTCGGGATCGACTTGCCCCCCGTGGCAATCACTAATTGACGGCATTGGACTGTGCTGGTTTGGTCATCTTGCGCGAGGTCAAGCGTAAATCCATCTTCGGTTTTATGCAGTTTGGTCACCGCACAGCGCAGCCGCAGTTCGGCCCGTGCGCGCTCCATCTCGCTGCGCAGCATGGCGATGATCTGTTTGGCAGAGCCGTCACAAAACAGCTGCCCTAAGGTTTTTTCGTGATAAGCAATGCCGTGCTCTGCCACCAGTGCGATGAAATCCCACTGGCTATAGCGGTGCAGGGCCGATTTGCAGAAGTGACTGTTCTGTGACAGGAAATTGGCAGGTGTGGCGTGCATATTGGTAAAGTTGCAGCGCCCGCCGCCGGAAATGCGAATTTTCTCCCCCGGGGCTTTGGCGTGGTCGATTAACAGCACGCGCCCCTTGGATTGGGCCGCGCACATCATGCCTGCGGCGCCAGCGCCTATAATAATCGTATCATATATCATAGTGCAGGGCTGCACTGATCTGAAATAGAGTGCAAGTTAAAAGCATTTGCACTGGCTTTGAGGGGGCGGTTTATGTAAGACTGTCCATAGATCCTGCAAAGGGACACATTTTGTTGAGACAGCAGTTGGCGGTTTAAATGACAGAGATGGTTTATGGATCCGCGCCCATGCGGGTCGGCGAAGCGATATTACCCAAATGGTGGCGTACAATCGACCGCGGATCTTTGTTTTGTATCCTGATTTTATTTTCCATCGGTATCCTTTTGGGTCTGGCCGCGACGCCGTCTCTGGCGGCCAAAAATGGCTTTGAGGCTTTCCATTATGTCAAACGCCAGGCGGTGTTTGGGGGGCTGGCGTTGCTGGCGATGGTGGTGACTTCGATGATGACGCCAAAACTGGTGCGGCGCCTTTCGGTGATCGGCTTTTTGGCAGCGTTTGTGTCAATCGCCTTACTGCCTCAGTTTGGCACTGATTTCGGCAAGGGTGCGGTGCGGTGGTATTCGCTGGGGTTCGCCTCAATACAGCCGTCAGAATTTCTTAAACCGGGCTTTGTTGTGGTGTCTGCTTGGATGCTTGCGGCCTCGCAAGAGATCAATGGCCCGCCCGGGCGGTTTTGGTCTTTGGTGTTGATGATGGTGTGCTGTGGCATGTTGATATTTCAGCCTGATTTTGGACAGGCGTGTATCGTGTTTTTCGGCTGGGCGGTGATGTATTTTGTGGCGGGTGCCCCGATGGCGCTGCTTTTGGCGCTGGCTGGGCTGGCGGTGGCCATCGGCGTTGTTGCCTATGGGCACTCTGAGCATTTTGCCCGCCGGATTGACGGGTTTCTCTATCCTGACTTCGACCCAACGTCGCAATTGGGCTATGCAACCAACGCGATCCGTGAGGGAGGGATTTTGGGGGTTGGTGTGGGCGAGGGGCAAGTAAAATGGTCACTACCGGATGCGCATACAGATTTTATCATTGCCGTGGCTGCAGAAGAATTCGGACTGATTATGGTGCTGTTTATCATCGTGCTCTACATGAGCATTGTGGTGCGAACCCTGTTGCGCCTCATGCGCGAGCGCGATCCGTTTATTCGGCTTGCAGGCACGGGGCTGGCGTGTATTTTTGGCATTCAGGCTTTTATCAATTTGGGAGTTGCGGTGCGACTTTTGCCAGCTAAAGGGATGACGCTGCCCTTTGTCAGTTATGGAGGCTCTTCGCTAATTGCCGGCGGCATTGCAGTCGGTATGCTTCTAGCGTTTACGCGCACGCGGGCGCAGGGCGAAATTGGAGATCTGCTGCGAGCCCGCGTGAGATGAGCACCAAATCACGTCTGTTATTGTTGGCCGCGGGCGGTACTGGTGGGCATATGTATCCGGCCCAAGCGCTGGCCGAAGCGATGCTTGCCAAAGGCTGGCGGGTGAAACTATCGACGGACAGGCGCGGCGCGCGCTACACTGAGGGGTTTCCGTCCGAGGTTGAGATTGAACAGATTTCTGCGTCAACTTTTGCCCGGGGAGATTTTTGGGCAAAATTAATTGTGCCGTTCGTATTGGGGATTGGTGTGCTGAGCAGTTTATTTGCGATGCGGCGTGATCCACCGGACGTGGTCGTCGGGTTTGGGGGGTACCCCAGTATTCCCGCGTTGGCGGCGGCATGGCTGCTGCGGAGGCCGCGGATGATCCATGAACAAAATGGCGTTTTGGGGCGGGTTAACCAGCTGTTTGCCAAACATGTTAACCAGCTGGCCTGCGGCAGTTGGCCCACAGCAATGCCCGCAGGTGTCACGGGGGTGCACACGGGCAATCCGGTGCGGGCTAAAATACTTGATCGCGCGGGGGCGGGTTATATTGCGCCGGGTGATTACCCCATGTCAGTTCTGGTGATGGGCGGATCACAGGGCGCGCGCATTCTTTCCGATTTGGTGCCGCCAGCGCTTGTCGATCTGCCAATTGCGCATCTCAAGCACCTTCGGGTCAGCCATCAGGCGCGCCGTGAAGACATCGAACGGGTGGCGGATTTTTATGCCGATCACGGGATTGTTGCCGAAGTAGAGACGTTTTTTGATGATATCCCACGTCGTATGAGCGAGGCGCAGCTGGTGATCAGCCGTGCCGGGGCGTCATCGGTTGCCGATATATCGGTGATTGGCAGGCCATCTATCCTTATCCCGCTTGCCAGTGCTATTCGCGATGAGCAAACCGCCAATGCGCAGGCGTTGGTCAAGGCCGATGCTGCAATTTTGATGTCCGAACCGGGCTTAACCGTGGCGACACTCAGCGCGCAGATTGCGGCGTTTATGGACGCCCCGGACAAATCAACCCCAATGGCAAACGCGGCTTTGCGCTGTGCGGTGCCGGATGCCACCGAGCGGCTTGCTGCATTGGTCGAAGATCTTGCATTGGAACAAATTACACGAGGAGACCCGGCATGAGCGCGGCCACCAAATTGCCTGGGGATGTCGGTGCAATCCATTTTGTCGGCATCGGTGGCATCGGCATGTCAGGTATTGCCGAAGTGTTGCTGAACCACGGCTATAGGGTGCAGGGCTCTGACCTGAAAGCGTCAAAAATTACCGACCGTCTTCAAGCGTTGGGTGCAGTTATTTTCGAAGGCCAAAAGTCTGACAACCTTGATCATGCCGAAGTCGTAGTGATTTCTTCGGCGATCAAGCCGGGCAATGCTGAGTTGGACAGCGCCCGCCTTCGCGGTTTGCCTGTGGTGCGCCGCGCTGAAATGCTGGCCGAACTGATGCGGCTGAAATCCAATATCGCAGTTGCTGGCACCCATGGCAAAACCACCACCACCACGATGGTGGCCACGCTGCTGGATGCTGGCCAGTTTGACCCCACAGTGATCAATGGCGGCATTATCCACGCCTATGGTTCAAACGCTCGTATGGGGCAGGGCGAATGGATGGTGGTCGAGGCTGATGAAAGCGATGGCACCTTCAACCGGCTGCCCGCCACGATTGCCATTGTCACCAATATTGATCCCGAGCATATGGAACATTGGGGTGATTTTGACACCCTGCGACAGGGCTTTGCCGATTTTGTGTCGAACATCCCGTTTTATGGCTTGGCAGTGTGCTGCACCGATCATCCCGAGGTGCAGGCGTTGGTCAGCAAGATCACTGACCGCCGCATTGTCACATACGGTTTTAACGCGCAAGCCGATGTGCGGGCGCTCAACCTGACAACCCAAGCTGGCGTGGCACACTTCGCTGTACAATTTCAGGCCGAAGATGTGACCTTGACAGGATGCAGCCTGCCGATGCCCGGTGAACACAACGTGTCAAACGCGCTCGCGGCGATAGCGGTGGCGCGTCATCTGGGGATGAATTTTGACCAGATCCGCGAAGCACTAGCCGCATTCAAAGGCGTCAACCGCCGCTTTACCATCGTAGGCGAGGTCGAAGGTGTCACCATTATCGATGATTATGGCCATCATCCGGTTGAGATCGCCGCAGTACTGAAAGCGGCGCGGCAAGCCTGCGATGGGCAGGTTATCGCCGTGCACCAGCCACACCGCTATAGCCGGTTGCACGATCTGTTTGAAGAGTTCAGCAGCTGTTTTCACGAAGCCGACGTGGTGGCAATATCTGAGGTATTTTCCGCCGGCGAAGACCCAATTGAAGGTGCGTCGCGCGATGATCTGGTGGCGGGCCTGATCCGCCACGGTCACCCCCACGCCAGCGCGCTGCTCCGACAAGATGATCTGACGCAACTGGTGCGCGATCACGCCAGACCGGGTGACATGGTGGTCTGTCTTGGGGCGGGTACAATCAGCGCTTGGGCCAACGCGCTGCCCGCACGGTTGCGACTTGGGTGATCCCCAAAGGTTGCCTCATTTGGAAAAGTGAATCTGGGTTTAAGGTCTGCCCGTTTGTGCTTGACCGCCGAGCATGACCAGCGGTATCAGGCCTCTATGGCTCGGTGGTTCAACTTGCAAAGGTTAGTTGCAGTTTTTCTATTGCGCTTTAAGTTCCAGCTCAGAGACAAAATCTCCTTGCTTTTTATCCTTTAAATGCTGCACTGCTTTCGCAAGCAAAAGCGGGCACCTATGACTGATATTCCTATCCCACGCGGCAGCCTCGTCAAAGACCGGCCCCTGTCGGGGATGACGTGGTTGCGGGTTGGCGGGCCGGCTGAGTACTTGTTTCAACCCGCTGATCCAGAAGATTTAGCGGTGTTTCTGCGCGATTTGCCCTGTGATACGCCGGTGTTTCCCATCGGAGTGGGCAGCAATTTAATCGTGCGTGACGGCGGTATGCGCGGCGTGGTGATCCGCCTGGGGCGGGGGTTTAATCATATTCAGATTGACGGCACAACGGTTACCGCCGGGGCGGCGGCTTTAGACGCCCATGTGGCGCGCCGGGCTGCTGAGGCGGGGGTCGATCTTGGCTTTTTGCGCACTATTCCCGGTGCGGTCGGCGGGGCTGTGCGGATGAACGCTGGATGCTACGGCTCTTGCGTGGCCGATGTGTTTGTGTCGGCGCGCGCGATCACCCGACAGGGCGAAGTGGTGGAACTCACTGCTGGCGATCTGAACTTTCGCTACCGCCAGACCGATTTCCCCCCCGGCATGGTGCTGATTGAGGCCAAGTTTCAGGGGGGGGCGGGCGATCCTGCAGCATTGGCCGAGCGGATGGCGGCGCAGATTGCCACGCGTGATGCCAGCCAGCCCACAAAAGACCGCAGCGCGGGGAGTACATTTCGCAATCCAGCGGGGTTTTCCAGTACGGGGCGCACCGATGACATTCATGACTTGAAAGCCTGGCGGGTCATCGACGAGGCGGGCTTGCGCGGAGCCACCCAAGGCGGGGCGCAGATGAGCCTTAAGCACCCAAATTTTCTGATCAATACAGGCGGCGCGACGGCCGCTGACCTTGAGGGTCTCGGCGAATATGTTCGAAAAAAAGTCTTTCAAAAGGCAGCAATAACGTTAGAATGGGAAATCATGAGGATCGGTGAACCGGTCCCACAATAACGCCGGTTGAATCAGGCGCTAGTAATTGGGCCAAAGGTCCGGAAGATTGAGGCAAGATTGGGTATGTCGAGCAGGACAGACCCCAAAGTTGCGGTACTGATGGGCGGCTTCTCGGCAGAGCGCGAGGTGTCGCTGTCATCGGGGCGCGAATGCGCTGCGGCGCTGCGGGGCGAAGGCTTTGAAGTGATTGAGATAATTGCAGATCGCGCCCTGTCCGTGCGACTGGATGAAGCGGCGTGCGACGTGGTTTTTAATGCGTTGCACGGGCGCTGGGGTGAAGACGGATCGGTGCAGGGGTTGCTGGAATGGATGGGTCTGCCCTATAGCCATTCGGGCGTGATGGCATCTGCCCTCGCGATGGATAAAGCTCGCAGCAAAGACGTGTTCCGATCTGTTGGCCTGCCGGTGGTGGATAGCTGTCTTTTGCCCAAGGCAAAAGTTGTGGCCCGCCATGTGATGGCGCCTCCTTATGTTATTAAGCCCAACAACGAAGGTTCATCTGTGGGTATTTATCTTGTGAACGAGGGGGCAAAGAGGCCACCAGATTTGGCGCCTGATATGCCCGAGGTGGTTATGGTCGAGACCTATGCGCCAGGGCGGGAATTAACCACCACTGTGATGGGAGATCGGGCGTTGACGGTGACTGATATCATTACGGATGGATGGTATGATTACGATGCAAAATATGTGTCTGGCGGGTCGCGCCATATCGTGCCAGCCGTGCTGCCGGACGAGATTTTTGGCGCCTGCATGGCGTTTGCGTTGCGCGCGCATCAGGCTTTGGGATGTCGCGGTGTTAGCCGTACAGATTTTCGCTGGGATGAGACGCGTGGGTTGGCGGGGTTGATATTGTTGGAGACCAATACCCAACCAGGCATGACCCCAACCTCTCTGGTGCCAGAACAAGGTCAACAGGTGGGGATCAGTTTTGGCCAGATGTGTCGCTGGATCGTTGAGGATGCGTCATGTTCCCGTTGACTGGTAATCAAAAACCTAAAAGTGATCCGGCACCCTCGGTCTGGGCCTACCGGCTGAACCGTTTGATGTTGACCCCGCTATTTCGGGTGACGGTGCGTCTGGTGTTGCCGGTGGCAGCGCTCTGTCTGGCAACATGGATTTATTTTTCCGATGCTGGACGGCGGGAAGCGGTTGTGATCGCGAAAAATGAGATTGTCGATACGATTAAAAACCGCCCTGAATTTATGCTGAACGTGATGGCTATAGAGGGGGCAAGCCGGTCGGTATCGGAAGATATTCGCGAAATTCTTGCAATTGATTTTCCAATCAGCTGGCTCGATCTTGATCTTGACCAAGTGCGCGATACCGTCGCCGGTCTGGATCCGGTCGCGCAGGTAAAAGTGCACCACCGCAAAGGGGGCATTTTGCAATTGGATGTGGTTGAGCGGGTGCCAGCTGTGGTGTGGCGCACCAAGCATGGCATGGAATTGCTGGACGCAACAGGGGCACCTGTTGGCTTGCTTAAAACCCGTGCCGCGCGGGGCGATTTACCTCTGATTGCTGGCCCCGGTGCAGCGGCGGCGGTGCCACAGGGATTAGCGATCATCGCAGCGGCCGCGCCGATTAAGGAACGGCTGCGAGGCTTGGTACGTGTCGGAGAGCGGCGTTGGGATATGATTTTGGACAATGATCAGCGCATTTTACTGCCACAAGACGCGCCGGTTCAGGCTGTGGAACGGATTATTGTTTTGCATCAGGCCAGCGATTTGTTGGCGCGGGATCTAGCGCTGGTGGATATGCGCCTTGGGGCCCGGCCCTCGCTGCGCCTAAGCGAAAACGCACTGCGGGAATTGTCGCGGATCAAACCCATATACGTGGAGAAATGACACTATGATGGACCTCTACCAGTCTCAGCGGGCGATGCGCCAAATGCGTAAAGCGGCCCTGCAAAAAGGTGTGATTGCAATTCTTGACGTTGGCAGCACCAAGATTGCCTGCCTCGTGTTGCGGTTTGACGGCATCGACTGGGAAGGCAACTCTGACGGAGTTGGGTCGCTGGCTGGGCAATCGGGCTTTCGGGTATTGGGTGCGGCAACAACCCAGTCGCGTGGCGTAAGTTTTGGTGAAATCGATGCCATGCGCGAAACTGAACGGGCCATCCGAACGGTGCTGCAGTCGGCGCAAAAGATGGCCAATACCCCTGTTTATCATGTTATTGTTTCGATGGCGGGGGGCAATCCTCGGTCCTACGGTTTGGCAGGCTCGGTTGACATCGGCGGCGGTCAGGTCTCTGAGGAGGATGTCGCGCGGGTTCTGTCGTCTTGTGACGTGCCTGATTTTGGAGAGGCGCGCGAGGTGTTGCATGCGCAACCTGTCAACTTTGCGCTGGATAACAGATCTGGTTTGTCGGATCCACGTGGTCAGGTCGGTCAAAAATTATCGACAGATATGCATATGATCACGGTGGATGCGGGGGCCGTGCAGAATTTGGTGCATTGCGTGAAGCGCTGTGATCTAGAGTTGGCGGGGGTGGTTTCCTCGGCGTATGTGTCTGGCCTGTCCAGTTTGGTTGAAGATGAACAAGAACTTGGGGCGGCCTGCGTCGATATGGGTGGGGGGGCCACGAGCCTGTCGATTTTCCTGAAAAAGCATATGATTTATGCCGATACGGTGCGCATGGGCGGCGATCATGTCACCAATGATATTTCCTTGGGTTTGCAGATTCCAGCAACAAAAGCTGAGCGCATCAAGACCTTTTATGGCGGGGCCCACGCCACCAGTATGGATGACCGCGAGCGGATCGAAATCGGCGGTGATACAGGGGATTATGACCGCGACAGTCGCAGTGTCAGTCGTACTGAATTGATTGGCATTATTAAGCCGCGGATCGAAGAAATCCTTGAAGATGTTCGCTCCAGATTGGACGCAGCCGGCTTCGAGCATCTGCCCAGTCAGCAAATTGTCTTGACTGGCGGTGGCAGTCAAATTCCGGGTCTTGACGCGCTTGCTAGCCGTATTTTAGGCCAGCAGGTCCGTCTTGGGCGTCCGCTTCGGGTACATGGGTTGCCTCAGGCCACAACCGGGCCGGGTTTTTCCGCTGCGGTCGGTCTGTGTCTGATGGCTGCAAACCCGCAAGATGAGTGGTGGGATTTTGATATGCCGTCGGAACGTCACCCCGTGCGATCAATGGCCCGCACGGTAAAATGGTTCCGCGACAACTGGTAGCCACCAAATGCGGGGCATTTTGCGACATTGGCCATGGTTATGAGACGAAACTACAATATTTTGTGTCATAAACTGCGTTTTTTTACGTGACCTTGGGCCATTGTCGCAGTATCATAAAAAAATATAGCAGATAAAAAAATCTACTAGGATGTAGCACAGGCGGACGAAGCAATGACCTTGAACCTCTCGATGCCGGGATATGACGAACTCAAACCGCGAATAACGGTTTTCGGAGTGGGCGGTGCGGGTGGCAACGCGGTCGATAATATGATCGATAAAAACCTTGACGGGGTGGATTTCGTTGTTGGTAATACCGATGCGCAGGCTTTGCAGCAAAGCAAATCAGAGACCCGCATCCAACTTGGGGTCAAAGTAACCGAAGGGCTTGGCGCGGGCGCAAGAGCCAGTGTCGGTGCCGCGGCGGCAGAAGAGAGTATAGAGCAAATTGTCGATCATCTGGCGGGCGCTCATATGTGCTTTATCACTGCTGGTATGGGCGGGGGCACGGGAACTGGGGCTGCGCCGATTATCGCGCAGGCCGCGCGTGAGTTGGGTGTGCTGACCGTTGGCGTAGTGACCAAGCCGTTTCAGTTTGAGGGTGCCAAGCGTATGCGGCAAGCTGAAGCCGGCGTAGAGGCGCTGCAAAAGGTTGTCGATACACTTATTATCATTCCCAACCAGAACTTGTTTCGCCTGGCGAATGAAAAAACCACCTTCACCGAAGCATTCTCACTGGCTGATGATGTTCTGTATCAAGGCGTCAAAGGGGTGACAGATTTGATGGTGCGTCCCGGCTTGATCAATCTTGACTTCGCCGATGTGCGGTCAGTGATGGATGAAATGGGCAAGGCGATGATGGGCACCGGTGAGGCCGAGGGTGAAGACCGTGCTGTCAGCGCCGCCGAAAAAGCGATTGCCAACCCGCTGTTGGATGAAATCAGCCTGCGTGGCGCCAAGGGCGTATTGATCAATATCACAGGTGGCGGTGATCTTACTTTGTTCGAACTTGATGAGGCGGCCAACAGAATTCGCGAAGAGGTCGATGCAGAGGCTAACATTATCGTGGGCTCTACGCTGGATGTTGAAATGGGCGGATGGATGCGTGTCAGCGTTGTTGCGACAGGAATTGACGCTGTTGAACCTCCCGAGGAACTGCCGCGGCCAAGACGCAGTAAACCTGCGCCGCAAGATAGGGTTGAACCCCATCAATCGGAGCATGAGGCGCCTTCGGACTATCATGCTTCGCGCGAACCAAGAGCGCAAGACGGCTATGAGACCCCGTCTCGGGACGAGCATTCGCAGTTTGAGCAACCTCATTATGACGGGCGCAGCGCCGCGGCCGAAGAGACGTTTGAGGCGCCGAGCCGCGATCGCAATCCCGAGCGCGTTGCTGAGCCTTATGTGTTGGAAGAGCCCACCTTTAACGCCAATGAAGATGCGTACGATTCCGAGCCAGAAACTTTTGTCGCGCCGCGCCCAAGAGAGCCCGGCACACCGTCACCTGAAACAATGACGCGGCTGCAAGAGGCGGTCAGGAATGCGCCTAACAGATTGCAACAGTCGATGAGCCGGGTCGACGATGTCCCTGCTGATACCGACCGGTCAAGATTTGGTATCAACTCTTTGATCAACCGGATGACCGGTCAGCCTGGAGAGGCTGCTGAAAAACCTGTGGCCACTCGGCGGCATCCCACTAGCCAACAGGCTGAGCCGGAGTTTGAACCCGAGCCTGAGCAGGGTGTGGATCCGGAACAGGATCGTATTGAAATCCCAGCATTTTTGCGTCGTCAAGCTAACTAAATTGGATAATATGTGCTTTTGAACTTTACTGTTTGAGGGCGGGTAGGCGGAAATTCGCCACCTATCCAATGTGGTTGTTTCAGACCGTTACAAAGTTTGAGTTGTCTATTTGGTGGGTCCCCGATAGGCAAAAGGGGGCTTTAGCATCACTGATGGTGCGACAACGGCGAGGTTAAATTTGCAATCTACCTTAAAGAGATCAGTCCAATTTACTGGCATAGGCTTGCACTCGGCGTCGTCCGTGACTTTGATAATTCATCCAGCCGATGTCGGATTCGGTCTGCAGATTAGGCGGACTGATGTAAAAGATGGTGGATATGGTTTTGCCGCCCATTGGACCTGTGTGTCCCATTCACCCTTGTGCACGCGCTTGGTCAATGACGAAGGTGTGTCGATCTCTACTGTCGAACATGTCATGGCCGCACTCGCGGGATGTGGCGTTCACAATGCGTTGATCGAATTGAACGGACCAGAAGCGCCGATTTTGGATGGAAGCGCCGTTCCGTTTGTACAAGAGATTTTAGCCGCCGGTGTACGGCTCCAAAACGTGCCGGTCACAGTGTTTAAAGTGCTTAAGACGGTTGAATTCCGTTGTGACAGTGGTTGGGCGCGTCTTGCGCCTGCGGACACTTTGCAAATGGATTTTCATATTGACTTTGAGGATGCTGCTATTGGCAGTCAAAGTAAAACGCTGAACTTGGCAAATGGTGCATTTGTACGCGAACTGTGCGATAGCCGCACTTTTTGCCGGCAGTCAGATGTTGAAATGATGCGCGCCAATGGTCTTGCACTTGGCGGTACTTTGCATAATGCTGTGGTGGTTGATGGCGAAAGTGTTCTGAACCCGGGTGGTATGCGGTATAGCGATGAGCCGGTGCGTCATAAAATGTTGGATGCCTTAGGCGACCTTGCGTTGGCAGGTGCGCCAATCATCGGGCATTATACAGGCGTTCGCGCCGGTCATGCGATTACGAATAATTTACTTCGGGAATTGTTCACCGTGCCCGGTGCTGTCGAGAAGGTTCAATGCACGCCAGCTATGCTGGCCTGTCTGCCTGGTGTGGGTGTCACCGAGCAGGAAATCCCAAAATCTGCGTGAATTCAGCCGCAATTTTTCCTATGAACTTTTGCACCGTAATTATCTATGCTAAAGCACAAAACAAGCGCATAGATTGGCGTGTTTAGGATGGGGTGAATCGGCATGGACGAACGCAGTGCACGAGGCCGGATGATCGGCATTGGTCTCGCTTTGTGTGTGCTAATGGGGTGTGATGGCGCATCGAATAAAAAAGGTGATCTTGGGATCAACGGTCTCCCGATCGAAAAATTTTCTGCTCTGCAAATTTATACCCGTGGCGAATTCGAATTAGAGAGTGCGCGCCCCAAGAAAGCGGCTAAATATTTTGCACAAATCGAAAGATTATACCCCTATTCTGAATGGGCCAAACGCGCCCTGATGATGCAGGCCTTTGCCCATCATCAGGCCAAAGAATATGATTTTAGTCGAGCAGTCGCTCAGAGGTTTATCGATTTTTACCCTGCAGATGATGACGCAGCCTATGCACAGTTTCTTCTGGCTCTTAGCTATTATGACCAAATTGATGATGTTGGTCGCGACCAGCAATTGACCTATCAAGCCCTGCAGGAACTGCGCATATTGATCGAACGCTATCCCGAGAGCGAATATGCGCGCTCGGCGATTTTGAAGTTTGACCTTGCCTTTGATAATTTGGCGGCCAAAGAAATGGAAGTCGGGCGCTATTATCTCAAGCGCGGGCATTTTTCGGCTGCGATCAACCGGTTCCGTGTGGTGATCGAAGACTTCCAAACCTCGACCTTTACTGCCGAGGCTCTGCACCGGTTGGTTGAGGCGTATTTGTCGCTGGGCCTGACAGATGAGGCGCAAACAGCGGGAGCAATCTTGGGTCATAACTATGTCGGAAGCGATTGGTATCTTGAAAGCTACAACCTGCTGACTGAGCGCGATTTGGAAATGGAGCCGTCTGGTGACGGTTGGCTGCGCAAAACCTACCGCCAAGTCATTCAGGGTGGCTGGCTTTAAGCTGTAAAATGAGAGAGAGACCAGGCAATGCTTAAGGCGCTTGATATCCGCGATATGCTGATTATCGACCGGTTGGAGGTGAGTTTTCAGCCGGGTTTAAACGTGCTGACCGGTGAAACTGGCGCAGGAAAATCGATATTGTTGGATGCGCTTGGCTTTGTTTTAGGCTGGCGAGGGCGGGCCGAGTTGGTGCGTCAAGGCGCCGAACAAGGCGAGGTTGTAGCAGTATTTGAACTGCCTAAACAGCATCCGGTACACGCTGTTTTGGCCGATATCGGCGTGCCTGCTGGAGATGAGTTAATTCTGCGCCGGATCAACAGTAAAGAGGGACGTAAGACCGCTTGGGTGAACGATCGTCGATGCTCGGGCGAGGCGTTACGGGCGCTGTCTGAGCATCTGGTCGAACTGCACGGGCAGCATGACGACCGGGGATTACTGAACGCCCGCGGGCATCGGACTTTATTGGATGAATATGGCGGCCATCAGCGATTTCTAAAGGCGACAAAAGCGGCTTTTTCAGCCTGTTCTCTGGCGCGTTCAAATCTTGCAATAGCCCTGTCCGAGGCGGCACTTATTCGCGAAGAAGAAGATTTTTTACGCCATGCTCTCAAGGAATTAGAGGCTTTGGCCACAGAGCCAGGCGAAGAGGCCGAACTGGATGCAAAACGGCGTATGATGCAGGCGTCCGAACGCATTCGAGATGATGTGACGCGGGCCCATTCGGTGCTCGTTAAAGATGGTGCAGAGGGACAGATCACTGACGCCGTGCAGTGGTTGAATGGCACAGCCGACGGTGCTGAGGGGCGCTTGGATGGAGCACTGGCAGGGCTTTCTCGGGCATTGACAGAGCTGGACGGTGCGGTGCAGCAGATCGAAGCGAGCCTCGATGAGATGGCCTTCAATCCCTCTGACCTTGAGGATGCTGAAGAACGACTGTTTGCGATACGTGGACTGGCGCGTAAGCATCAGGTTTCACCGGATGCTGTGCCACAGTTGGCGCAGGATCTGCGCACAAAGCTAGACCGGTTGGATCAGAGTGATGCAGATTTGGCCGACTTGCGGGCTGTGGTGAGCGCGGCTGAGGCGGCCTATGAAGCGGCCGCTCACCGTTTGACACAGGCGCGGAAAACGGCTGCGGTAACGCTTGATCAGGCGGTCATGGCCGAGCTTGCACCGCTTAAAATGGATCGGGCAGTCTTTACCACCGGGGTTGCAATGGCGACAGCTGATGGTGCAGAGGGGCGCGATGTTGTGGCCTTTGAGGTGGCGACCAACCCAGGTGCCCCATCTGGTCCTTTGGCCAAGATTGCCTCAGGGGGAGAATTGAGCCGGTTCTTACTGGCGCTCAAGGTCTGTCTGTCGGAAGCCGATGGCGGGCGAACGATAATTTTCGATGAAATTGACCGCGGGGTGGGCGGTGCCACAGCAGATGCCGTTGGCCGCCGTCTGAGCGAGCTGGCGCAGCAGGGACAAGTGTTGGTGGTGACCCACTCGCCACAGGTCGCCGCCTTGGGCCAGCACCATTGGCGGGTTGAAAAACATGTTGTTCAAGATGTGACAACCTCAACCGTTGTGGCCCTTGATGATGCGGCGCGCATTGATGAGATTGCACGCATGCTATCAGGTGATACCATCACAGATGAGGCGCGTGCAGCCGCTCAAGCACTGCTGCCATAGGGCTAAATCTACACATTTGGCTGACCCCGCGCCCAGCGTAAGGGCGGTGTTGACGTCGGGGTGGTTTTGGAAATGCTCAGTTTTGCCGCAGCAATTTACCGGGGTTCATGATGTCCTGCGGATCCAATGCGCGTTTTATGTTGCTCATCAGTGTCCAGCCGTGACCGTGTTCTCGGGCCATATAGTCTAGCTTTCCAATCCCGATGCCATGCTCTCCCGTCGCAGTGCCGCCCATTTCAAGCGCGCGGGTGACCATGCGTTCAGAGAGATTTTTGGCGGTTTTCAAGTCGTCGGGCTTGTCCGGGTCGATCATAAGGATGGCATGGAAATTCCCGTCCCCTACATGACCCATGATAGGTCCGGCAATGCCTGATTGGTTAATTTCGGCGCTGGTCTGTTCCACTGCGTCGGCTAGTTTCGAAATCGGAACACATATATCTGTCACCATAGCCCCCGCTCCTGGGTGGGATGCCAAAACGGCATAATACGCAGTATGGCGCATTTTCCAAAGCGCGCTGCGGTCTTCGGCCTGAGTGGCCCATTTGAAATCATGTGCGTCATGCTCGGCCACGATTAAACCAAAGGTTTCTGACTGCTCGGCAACCCCGGCCTCTGAACCGTGAAACTCAACCAAAAGATGCGGCAGTTCTGGCAGGCCGGCGTCAGAATATTGATTGACCGCCGCGACGGTTGCGGCGTCGATAAACTCGATCCGCGCCATCGGCAGACCCATCTGGATGGTGTCTATGACTGCAGCCACCGCTTGGTTGATGGTGTCGAAACTGCACACGCCGGCCGAGATGGCTTCGGGTTGGCCTTGCAGGCGCAGGGTCAGTTCGGTAATCAACCCCAGCGTGCCTTCTGAGCCAACAAATAAACCGGTCAAATCATAGCCCGAAGCGGTTTTGCGGGCCTCGGTGCCGGTGCGCACCACCGCGCCGTCGGCCATCACAACTTCGAGGCCGAGCACATTGTCGCGCATCGTGCCATAGCGCACCGCAGTGGTGCCGCTGGCCCGGGTGGCCGCCATACCACCAAGTGATGCGTTGGCACCGGGATCGACAGGAAAAAACAGTCCGGTGGCGCGCAATTCTTCATTCAGCGCCTCGCGCGTCATCCCCGGTTGGATGCGCACAGTCATATCTTGCGGTGAAACCTCAAGCACTGCGGTCATACGCGAAAAATCCACAGTAACGCCACCACGCACCGCCAGAGTGTGCCCCTCAAGCGAAGTGCCGGTGCCCCAACCGATCATCGGGCAATTATGTTGGTGGCAAATCTCGACTATGGCGCGCACCTCATCGGTTGAGGTGGGATAGGCGACGGCATCGGGTGGCGTGGTGGTGAAATGGCTTTCGGATTGACCATGAAGGTTGCGGTCCGAGGTTGATTGGTTCAGGCGGTCTCCTAAAAGCGTCTGCAAAGCAGCTATTGCATCTGAGATCATCTTATGGCGCTCCTTTTTTGGCATAGCTTAAACAGATCACAGATCGGATGAAAGTGACAAAGCTATGTGAACGCAATGGTTTGATCGGTTTCTGCGGCGATTACCGCTTGCGTACCAAGTGGTTTTTCAAGGCCAGTCTGCCTGATTTTGCCCATGACGGCGTCGCTGGCAGAGCGCTGCTAATCGTAGGCTAAGCGCTGAAGCTGTGCCAAGTTTACAACGTGAAAAACTGACCGGTTTACACATTTCAGGTATATTCAAACGCGCAAAGCCAGGTCTCTCTTATCAAATTTGTTCAACGGTCACCTGGTCAGAGGTATGAAACGTCAAATGGTCTTTGATGGCTGCTAAAGCTGCCGATGGGTCGGCATAACCCGAGGCCACATTTGAAAGTTTAGTGCTCTTGGTGATGATCGATAGATAATGTGCAGTGCCTTTATGGTCGCAATGGGTGGTATGATCACTGGGTTCCAGAAACGCCATGGCGATATCACTGTATGGAAAGTAAATTTGTGTTGGCGCGTTCGGCTCTGTCAGTTCAAGGGCTTTGGTGCTTTCTGCAAGAACCGCTCCACCAGCGCGCAGGGTCCATGTGCCACCGGCTTTGTGCAGCGTTATGGTATGATCCATCCCGTGTCCTTTCCTGTCTGGTATTATTTTTTACTTAAATATGTAACAAACTTGTCTTAAATTTCGGCACAAGCCGCCTGCATCCAATGCTGTGCGGCAGGGCTTAGACCCGCTGCGACTTGGTCATAGCAGGTTTGATGATAGATGTTAAGCCATGCCCGTTCCTGCGAAGAAAGCAGATCGAGATCAATCAAATTTCGGTCAATCGGTACCCATGTCAGGGTTTGAAAAGTCAACATGTCTGGTACGGTCTGGCTGGGCAATCGTGCGGCCTCGCGCACCACAATCAGGTTTTCAATTCGGATACCAAAGGCGTTTTCTTTATAGAAACCGGGTTCATTTGACAAAATCATACCGGGCTTTAAAACCTGCCCAGAGGCACGTGACAGACGCTGTGGTCCTTCGTGTACGCTGAGAAAACTGCCAACGCCATGCCCGGTACCATGGGGATAATCCTGTCCTGCCATCCACAGGGGTTGGCGCGCCGCCAGGTCCAGATCACGCCCGCGCAATCCCGCGGGCCAGCGGATGCGCGACATCGCAATCATCCCTTGCAGCACCCGCGTAAAGGCCGATTTTTCAGCGTTACCGACGTCTCCCATGGCCACGGTGCGGGTGATGTCTGTGGTGCCGTCAAGGTATTGACCACCGCTGTCAATCAACAACAGATCACCGGGTTTAACCGCGCGGTTGCTGTCTTCAGTGACGCGATAATGGATGATAGCGCCATTTGGGCCAGCGCCGCAGATGGTATCAAAACTGATATCTTTCAGGGCACCTGTTGCTTGGCGAAACCCTTCAAGCGCGCGCACTACATCAATTTCGGACAGTGTATCTGCGGGCTGCGCATCCAGCCAGGCCAGAAATTCGCACATTGCGCCTGCATCGCGCAGATGGGCGGTGATTGTGCCGGCAATTTCGACTGAGTTTTTACATGCTTTTGGCAATACGCAGGGGTCTGGGCCATAACTCAGGCTGCAACCGGCGTCCTGCAACAGACTTTCAATGGCGCTGGGACATGAGGTGGGATCGACCCGCACCACGCCGGACAATGCCGAAAGCGCACCAATCATTTTTGCCGGGGCGGCTATGGTGATACCTGCATCCAGCGTCAGCTGTGCCGTTGCCGAAGGCTCAATAAACAGCTGCACCGCACCAGTTTTGTGCAGCACGGCAAAACACAGCGCGACAGGAACCCGTGGGATGTCGGTGCCGCGAATGTTCAGCAACCATGCGATACTATCGGTCTGACTTAGAAACACGCTGTCATGACCGGCCTGCGCAAGTTCCGCGCCAAGGCGTGTGCGTTTTAATCTGGCGCTTTCGCCGGCATGCTCCACCGGATATGCGCTGACAACCCGGTTGGGCAACTGGGGCTGGTCACCCCATATGCGGTCAATCAGATTATGCGATACTGCGACAAGTTCAATGTGACCGGCAAGCTTGTCTGACAGATTTTGCAGCTCTGAAATTGTATGTAACCAGGGATCAAACCCTATTTTACCTCCCTGCGGCAGCTGCGCCAACAGCCAGTCTGAGAGGTCTGTTTCGGGCCAGTCTACGGGGCTAAAACAACAGTCCACCTGTTGTTTGACCTGTACCCGGTAGCGGCCGTCGACAAACACGCCGGCGCAATCCATAAGCGCGGCGCAAAATCCGGCCGAGCCGGTAAAGCCGGTCAACCACGCCAGTCTTGCATCCTTTGCTGCGACGTACTCTCCCTGATGGGCGTCGGCGCGTGGCACCAAAAAGCCGTCCAGCGCCTCGGCGCGTAAGACGTCGCGCAGTTGTGCTAGTCGCCGCGGTCCCTGTGTGCGATCCGAGGGGGTGTCGAAGGTTTGGAACATGATGCGTCCTCCGGTGTTACAATGTTTGGTTCCGTCTGTCTGTGCGGCGTCAGGCGCCTATAGTCTTGGCGCATCAGCTCAAGCCAAAACCAGTACAGGTGTTAGCGACGAGCTCTATTGCGCGTTCTTGGGTTGCTATCAAACAGGCAGGCCAATTGTTCGGTCATCGCGCCAGCCAATTGTTCCACGTCGGTGATTGTCACAGCGTGTTCATAATAGCGGGTGACATCATGGCCAATGCCAATCGCAATCAGTTCAACAGCGCGCCTGCGTTCGACCATTTCGATCACATCTCGCAGATGCTTTTCCAGATAATTTGCTGGGTTGACAGATAAGGTGCTGTCATCAACTGGGGCGCCATCCGAGATCACCATAAGAATTTTACGCGCTTCGGGGCGCGCAGTCATCCGTCGGTGCGCCCATTCTAGTGCTTCGCCGTCGATGTTTTCCTTCAGCAGACCCTCTTTCATCATCAGTCCCAGATTGGGTCTCGCCCGGCGCCAAGGCGCGTCGGCGGATTTATAGATGATGTGGCGCAGATCATTTAATCTGCCGGGTTGTTGCGGGCGACCTTCGTTAAGCCATGTCTCGCGGCTTTGGCCTCCCTTCCACGCCCGGGTGGTAAAGCCGAGAATTTCAACCTTGACACTGCAGCGTTCTAATGTGCGCGCCAGCACGTCGGCGCAGATCGCGGCAATGCTGATGGGACGGCCCCGCATCGAGCCGGAATTGTCCAGCAACAGGGTGACACAGGTATCGCGAAACTCGGTGTCTTTTTCCACTTTAAACGACAGCGGCGTGGTCGGATTGGCGACAACACGTGCCAAGCGCCCGGCATCAAGAATGCCCTCCTCAAGGTCAAACTCCCAACTGCGGTTCTGTTGCGCTTGCAAGCGGCGCTGCAGTTTATTGGCCAGTCTGCTGACAGCGCCTTTTAATGGTTCGAGTTGTTGATCCAGATAGTCGCGCAGACGCTCCAATTCGGCCGGCTCGGCCAAGTCATCGGCGCGAATCTCTTCGTCGAATTTGGTCTCGTAAACTGCATAGTTTGGATCAGCGTCTGAAATGGGTTGGGGCTGTGGCGGCTCTAGGGGGGCGTCGCCCTCGGGCATATCTGCCTCGTCGCCCAGTTCCTGATCGGCCATTTCATCCATGCTGACTTGCGCTTGGGCGGCATCCTGCTGGTCTTCTTGGCTGTCTTCGGGGCTGGCGTCTGAGTCTTCTTCCTGACTGTCATCCTGCCCGGTGCTGTCTGGGTCTTCTTCCTCTTGGCCGTCGTCTTCGCTGTCATCGTCCTGATCATCAAGCTGGTCTGGATCGTCGCCCAACTGGTCGCCATAGCCCAGATCACTGATAATCTGGCGCGCAAACTTTGCAAACTCGGCCTGATCTTCCAGTTTGCTGTCCAGATTTTTCAGCGTATCACCGGCCTGATTTTCCATAAATTCGCGCCACAGGTTCATCACGTTTTGCGCTCCGGCGGGCAGGTCGCGGCCAGTTGCGAGATTGCGCACCAAATAGCCTGCGGCGACGGCCAGTGGCGCCTCTTGTGCCGTGTTGATCTGCGCATAGCCCTTGCGGTCGGCTTCCGCAGAGATTTTTGCGTCAATATTGCCAGCGGTGCCAGGCATATCGCGCGCGCCCATCGCCTCGCAACGCGCGGTTTCCATCGTCTCGTAAATGCCACGCGCAGTGTCGCCTTGCGGCACATATCGTTGATGCGTGGCCTCATTGTGATACCGCCGGTGCAGCGCTAACGCGTCGGCGGTGCCGCGCGCGATGAGCACCTCGTCGCGGGTCATCCGGCGGCTGACCTGTGGCAGGCGCATGGTATCTCCAGTCAAGCCCGAGGGATCGACTGAGTAGCTGACTGACAACTCGGGGTCATTGGCCATGACTTTGGTGGCCTCGGCGAGGGCTTTTTTGAACGGATCAGCGGGGTTGTCGGTGCTTTTCATCAGTTCATTCCACTGTCTTCGGTCCGGATGTCTGTCCCGGGTTTGCCGGGGCAAAGCTGGTATTGTTTGGTTAGCCTAGGCTGATGCTGGCGGCGCTTTCTGGAAGTTCTTCGTCGAAACAGCGCTGGTAAAATTCGGCCACGGTTTGACGTTCCAATTCGTCGCATTTATTGATAAACGATAGGCGGAACGCATAGCCGATGTTGCGAAAAATCTCGGCGTTCTGCGCCCATGAAATCACAGTTCTCGGGGACATGACCGTCGATAGATCGCCGTTCATAAATGCTGTGCGGGTCAGATCGGCCACGGTGACCATCTGTTTGATTGTTTTGCGTCCAGCCTCATTGTTGTAATGGGGGTTTTTCGCCAGAACGATGGCGCTTTCAGCGTCGATTGAAAGATAATTCAGCGTTGCCACGAGGCTCCAGCGGTCCATCTGGGCCTGATTGATCTGCTGGGTGCCATGATACAGGCCTGTGGTATCACCTAGGCCAACGGTATTGGCGGTGGCGAAAAGCCGAAACTGCATGTGTGGCGTGATGATTTCATTTTGGTCCATCAACGTCAATTTGCCATCGTGCTCCAGCACGCGCTGGATCACGAACATGACATCGGCGCGTCCGGCATCATATTCGTCAAAGATAATCGCCACCGGATTGCGCAAGGCCCACGGCAGGATGCCTTCATGAAACTCAGTTACCTGTTTGCCTTCGCGCAATTTGATTGCATCTTTCCCGATCAGATCTATGCGGCTTATATGGCTGTCTAGATTGACCCGCACGGCCGGCCATTTAAGATGGGCTGCCACCTGTTCAATATGAGTGGATTTTCCCGTGCCGTGATAGCCTTGGATCATAACTCTGCGATTATGGGAGAACCCGGCAATGATGGCCAAAGTGGTGTCGGGGTCAAACTTATAAGTCGGATCAATTTCTGGCACCCGGTCGCCTTTTTCGGCAAAGCCTTTTATCACCATGTCGCTGTCAATGCCAAAGACCTCGCGCACTGATATATCTTCTGTCGGTTTCGCACCAATGTCGATCATGCCGTGTGCCATCGTTTCATTCCTTCTCGTCACTTTTCCGCAAGATGTTGTGCAACATAACTTGATTAAGAGCGAGGGAAAGAGCAAAAGAACGTAGTGGATCAGTTCGTAATGACTGCCCGGGGGGGGCAAAGCGGCTGGCAGGAGGTTAGGCATGGCTAAAACTGCGGAGCTAGAGAAGCTGCTAGAGCAGGTGGCTACAAGAGATCGGGACGCGTTCGGCGATCTTTACGCGTTGACGAGTGGCAAGTTATTTGGCGTTTGTCTTCGTATTCTCGCCTCGCGCCCCAAGGCGCAGGCGGCACTATGGTCTGCTTTTGTGCAGATCTGGCAAGACGCCAAGTCGTTACAAACTAGCGGGTTGAGACCGATGACTTGGATGATCCACATAGCCCATCAGAAATCGATACAACGGCTGCGCCTTGATTTGACAGATGTCAGTCAGGAAACGCTCGCGGATGAGGCCCAAACTGAAGGTGAATGGCCCGAAGACCTCGTGTTGAAGCCGTCGGAACATGGCCAGTTGATAAATTGTATGGAGGTGCTGCCCTGGGAGCGATCGGCGGTATTTAGATTGGCATTTGTCGAGGGCGAGACCTATCCTGACCTGGCGGCGCACTTTGACCTCCCGGTTGATACCATGCGCACTTGGGTACGGCAAGATTTGCATATCCTATCGGAGTGCCTGGACAGATGACACAGAGTGATGCAAAAAATACTGATAAAATTCTAGCGGGTGAATACGCGCTCGGATTGCTTTCAGACCAGGAAAAAACCGAGTTTGAGGCGCGGCTTGAAACCGAGCCGCAGCTGCGACGTTATCACGCCAACTGGTTAGAGGATTTCGTCACCCTGACTGATGATATCGGCGAGGTGGCCCCGCCGGTTGGGTTCTATGCCGGGTTGGAAAAACGGCTGTTTGATGCGCCGCAGGTGGCTGAGCAAGCCACACAAAGTGGCAGTTTGGTACGCTTTGTGCTGGGTGCGGCTGTCGCGGTGGTGGTCTGCGCCCTTATTCTTGTGGCGTTGTAAGTGGGCGCTTCTAGTTAAGTTCACATCTCAGTGGACAGACGGTAGGGTTCTTCAAAGTCAATAAATTCAGCCGTGTCTATGGCCTTGGCGATCCACTCTGCGACTGCGGGATGGGCGCAATGGGTATCGATATAGCGCTGCAACGTTGCCGATACTGGTAAGTCATAGTATTTTATTCGCATGATGACCGGTGCAAAAAACGCGTCAATTGCTCCGAAATCTCCTGCCAGATATGGCCCATGAGACCACGATATAATCTCTTCGCAGGCGTGTTCTATCCGCGCGATATCCTTGCGCAGCGTGGGCTGATCGCGCCACAAGATACGCCCCTGACGCGACAGATCCACGCCTATATTCATGATGCAATGGCTGCGCAGAGCCGAAAACCCGCAGTGCATTTCAGCGCAGAGGCTGCGCGCCCGCGCCCGCAATGCGGTATCTACAGGCCAGATGAGATGGTCGCTAAACCGCTCTGCGAGATATTCTATAATTGCCAATGTGTCCCAAATAACCAGCGGTTTGCCGCTGGCATCTGTCGCAGCGTCATCAATTATAAATGGCACCGATCCGGCGGGTGAAAATTCTGCCACTTGGCGTTTGAATGCGGAATCTGGCGCGAAACTGTCAAACCTGATAAATTTTTCCTGAACGTCGATTTCGAAGGCCCGCAGTAAAACGCCTGCGCGCATCGACGAACTGGAGTAGTTTTTGTTACCAATAAACACTGTCAAAGACATGGGCGTTCCTAATTTGTGTCACATATGTTGGTTTTGATGCAATTTTTTGGGGTCAGTGTGGAGTGTTATACAGGCTCTGGGTCGTTGGCAGACAATCTGAAAGGTTCTTCAAATTCCAGAAACTCCGCCGAGGCCACCGCGCCGCTGACCCAGTCCCTTACAGCCGGGTGTTCACACATTTTTGCCATATAGATTTGGCTTTGGTCGGTGACGGGCAGGCTGTGATATTTCAGGCGCATCACAACCGGCGCAAAATAGGCATCCAAAGCGCAAAAATCGCCGGCCAGATACGGCCCGTGGGACAAAGCCAGCATATCAGCCCATGCGGTCTCGATCCGGGCGACATCGCGGCGCACAGCGGCGTGATCGCGCCATATAAGTGCTCCGGCGCGGGAAAGGTCCGGGCCAATATTCATCATGCAGTGCTGACGCAGCGCGCCAAAACCGCTGTGCATTTCGGTGCATAGGTTGCGGGCTTTGGCCCGCATGGCGCGATCTTTTGGCCAGATTGCGTGATCGGCAAAGGTTTCGGCAATATATTCGACGATCGACAGCGTGTCAGTGATGATCAACGCCTGATCGTGTCCATCCTGCACCGATGTGTCGATCAAAAACGGCACAGTGCCTGTTGCTCCGATCCGGTTCACTTCGGTTTTGAAGGTGCTGTTTGCGTCAAATCCGTCAATCCGAATAAGGATCTCATCATGCGCAATGCCGAAAGCCCGCAAAAGCACCCCCGCGCGCATGGACCAGCTTGAGTAGTTCGGGTTGCCAATATACAACTTGAGGGTCATGAAAATCAACTTCTAAACACCTAATGCGTTTAGCTTAGCGATCTGCTGTTTTTCCCACAAGACTTATTTAAAGTTTCGGCTGTCCTTGATCTGATCCCAAGCCCAAACCACCTCTTGCAACTGTTCTTCTTGATTGCGATCACCACCGTTCATATCCGGATGCAGGACCTTGATCAGCGCCTTGTAAGATTTGCGAACGTCGGCTTTCGACCAATGGTCTTTGGCCTCGAGAATTTCAACCGCTCGTCGCTCTGTCGGGGGCAGGCGCTTTGTGCTGACCCCATCTGCGTTTTTGCCAGGATTGCGCGTGGCGTTTTCTCCCAGCACTTGATGGGGGTCTTCAATGCCAAGCCGCGCCCATGCACGGGCCTCAGGGTCGCGAAAATCCTTTGTCTCGCGTTCCCAGACTTTGTCTTTTGACATCTGAGCATTCATTTCGGCCTCGGTCGTGCCATCAAAGAAATTCCATTTCAGATTATATTCTCTCGCATGTTCTTTGCAGAACCAGAAAAAATCATCCAGCACGTCAGGAGCTTTTGGCGCTCGGTATTTTCCGGCCTCCTGACAGTGCTCATGCTCGCAGACCCGGCGGGATGTTTCAGACTCGCCTGATAACCCCCGTTTGCCACGTGGATTTTTCTTTTTCGAGGATGAGACCGACATATCAAATCCGAAGGGGTCTGGTTTGGCCATGTTATTACCTTTTCGACTCAGGAATAACAGCATAGGGTGTTGAAGATTAATTTGAAGGGGCTTTGAGCAAAAAAATGTCGCGAACAGAAGAAATTCGCCATGCGCTGCAACATGTGTTTCATCCAGCGCAATTGGAGGTCACTGATGAAAGTGAACAACATCGGGGGCATGCTGGATATCAAGAGGGCGGCGAGAGCCATTTTCACGTGGTGATTCGCGCGGAAGCATTTGCTGGGCAGTCCCGTATTGCCCGCCACCGATCTATTCACAGCGCGCTAGGCGCTGCGTTAATCGCAAAAATCCATGCGCTTTCAATGGATGTAGATGTGCCTTAGGTCCGCGATGATGGGAGCGGCCAGTGCCACGCACATCGCCGCCGTTGTGGGCACCCTAAAGGCCGAGCTTTGCTGCGACCAATTGGTTGACCGCCTTTGGATTGGCCTTGCCGCCCGTGGCTTTCATTACCTGACCAACAAACCAACCTGCCAGTTTCGGATTGGCCTTGGCCTTTTCGACCTGCGCGGGATTGTCAGCAATCACCTGATCGACTGCGGCCTCAATCGCGCCGGTGTCGGTGACCTGTTTCATCCCACGATCTTCGACGATCTGCGCAGGATCACCGCCCTCGGTATAGACAATCTCAAACAGGTCTTTGGCAATTTTTCCCGAGATATCTCCGCTGATAATCAATCCGATCACGCCGGCCAATTGCGCGGGGCTGACTGGACTTGAGGTGATTTCAAGATCGTCTTTTTTCAACCGACCAAACAGTTCGTTGATCACCCAGTTGGCGGCGATTTTGCCATCGTGCTCGGCGGCCACCTGTTCAAAAAAATCCGCCGAGGCGGTCTCAGCTGTGAGCACAGAGGCGTCGTATTCCGACAGGCCAAAATTGCTGATGAAGCGGGCGCGCTTTGCGTCGGGCAACTCGGGCAAACTGGCTGCGATATCGTCCACCCAGCCTTGTTCAATTTCAAGCGGCAGCAGATCAGGGTCGGGAAAATACCGGTAGTCATGCGCCTCTTCTTTTGAGCGCATAGAGCGGGTTTCGCCTTTGTCAGGATCATAGAGCCGGGTTTCTTGTACCACTTTGCCACCGGATTCCAGGATGCTGATTTGGCGTTTTGCTTCGACATCGATCGCCTGCTGGATAAAGCGCATTGAATTCATATTCTTGATTTCGCAGCGCGTGCCGAGATGGCTGAAATCTTGCGTTTCATAGTATTTTTCGTATTGGCCCGGCAGACAAACTGAAACATTGACATCGGCGCGCAGGTTGCCGTTTTGCATATTGCCATCACAAGTGCCTAAATAGCGCAGGATCTGCCGCAACTTTATGACATAAGCGGCGGCCTCTTCGGGGCCGCGGATATCAGGACGGCTTACAATCTCCATCAGTGCAACGCCGGTCCGATTAAGGTCGACGAACGACATGTTGGGATCCATGTCATGAATCGATTTGCCCGCATCTTGCTCTATGTGGATCCGCTCGACCCGCACGAGGCGGGCCACGCCCGGTTCCATATCGACCAAGACTTCGCCCTCACCGACAATCGGATGGTAGAGCTGTGAAATCTGATAACCCTGCGGCAAGTCGGGGTAGAAATAGTTTTTGCGGTCAAACGCGCTGGTCAGATTGATCTGGGCTTTCAGACCCAGACCTGTGCGCACAGCCTGTTCAATACAGAAGTCATTTATCACTGGCAGCATGCCGGGCATGGCGGCGTCAACGAAGGCGACGTTTGCATTAGGCTCGGCGCCAAATTTTGTGGAGGCCCCGGAAAACAGTTTCGCCTTGCTTGAGATCTGTGCGTGCATTTCCATGCCGATCACCAGTTCCCAATCGTGCTTAGCGCCGGCAATCACCTTGGGTTTTGGGGTCTCATATGTCAGATCAAGCATTGCGTCACCTATGGCCAGTTTTGTCGCCTTTCGGCATAGCCAAAGCCGCGACATGTTTCAATCTCTTGTGGCAGGTGTCGGGTATTTTTGCGCTCTGGCGCCGCAATTTTACCAGCCAATGGTGCGGGGGTGTTTTAAATGGGCCGTTTTACAAGACCCGATTCAGCTGTGAGCAATGAATGATTTTTGATATCGTACGCCAAGATGCAGGTCTTCAACGGCGGACTTTATGACGCTGGCTCAGACGCGAGTTTTTGACGGGAGCCGAAAAGAACGTCAATCAACCCCGCAAACAGGATGGTAAACGCTCCGATCCATTGCTGCACAAGCATGGGCTCTTCCGGTAACAAGATTGCTGAACTAATCATTGCCACCACAACTTCTGACATCGTCAAGATGCCAACACGTCCGGGAAACAACAGTTGCGACACCCTGAAAATAATACAAAAACAGGGGAGCAGAAGAACAATCGACCAGATCGCTGCGGTTGGAAAAGCAGTTTTCAACATGGTGATATCTGGCAGTGGAACATTGAAGAAAATCCCGGCAAAGATTGCCGATATAGCGGTGGTTGCGATAAAGATGAAGGTGGTCAAAGGCAAGATGGGTATCGTAGACCACCTTTTAAGGGAGGCAATGCCGATGGCCCAAAATATCCCCGATAGAAAGCTGAACAGGTCTCCTATGTTGAGGGGATGTTGTGTGGCGTCGCCATTTGACAGCAAGAGCGCAAGGCCTAAAAAAGCCACGCAGATAGAGATTATGCGTGTTTTAGTTAAGGCCTCGGATAACCAAAGGAAACCAATCAAGGTCGACCAGACCGTGGTCAGATAATATAATAAAGTCGCCCTCACGACAGTCGTTTCCATCAATCCGTTTGCATAAAGAGTGAACGCCAAGCCGATCATCACAGCGGCAAAGATTGCAGGCCTTAGGGTGCCTTGCAATGACTTGTAACCAAATATCAGTAAAGGTGTTAAGACGATTAGAGGGCAGGCGTTAAAAAAAACAACACTCCATGCGCCTTCTATCCCCGCGCTTTCAATGGTTCTGAGTGGCAGCCAATAAAACCCCCAAGCCGCTGCGCTCAAGGTGAGTGCGACGCTTAGAGTTGTATTGGAATAGACTTTTGACAACATTGAATACCACCCTTTTGTACAGGCTGTGACATGGCTTACTAATTGACAGTTGTTGAGGCAAGTCCATAAAACCAACTGGTTGTCAGCGCATGAGTGCCTAAGAAGTAGTGTTGTTAGGGGAAAAAAGGGTTCTGATTTATGCCCCGCTTTCTAGGTTACGTTGCGTTACCCTGTCTTTTGGCGCGCACTCTTTAGTCTGTGAACCACTGATTGGTGATGGCTTTTACCGACCGCCTGCAACATCTAAAATGCTGCGCGTGGTATAACTGGCCTCATCTGACAGCAACCATAGGATCGCTTTGGCGACCTCTTGTGCGGTGCCGGCGCGGCCCATCGGCGTTGTATGTGCGAATTGGACAATGCGGTCAGGCACACCACCTTTGGCGTGAATACCGGTTTCGATCAGACCGGGTCGGACGGCATTGACCCGAATACCTTCGGGGGCCAATTCGTCTGCCAAGCCAAGGGTGAAGGTCTCAATTGCAGCTTTGCTGGCCGCATAGTCTATATACTCATGCGCCATGCCCTTGCGGGCAGCAGTTGAGCTGACATTGACGATGCCGCCGCCGTGATGGGCACGCATATATGCCACCGCATGGCGTGCGACCTCAATCGCCGCGGCAACATTGAGAGAAAACACTGCACGTACGCGGTCTGGTGTTAGATCTTTTATTGAGGCTTTCGGGGCGACGATCCCGGCATTGTTAACCAGGCTTAAAGCCGCAGGCGGCAAGGCTGTGATCTGCTCAAACATCGCCGCGACAGCAGCCGGATCAGTGATATCGGCCCGAATGAGCACGACCTCGCAACCTTGGGCGCCTACCATTTGCGCCACAGTGTCTGCGGATGCGTGATCGTTGCGGTAGTTTATAATGACAGTATCATAGCTCTCGGCAGCGGCCGCCTGCGCAGTTGCGGCGCCAATGCCGGCGCTCGCGCCAGTTATAAGTAAGGTTTTTCTCGTCACCGCCGCCCCCTTTTGCCGCTTACCCCAGAATGCGTGCAACCATTTCTGTTGTGTCGCGGCTGAGCCCTTTTGTTGCAAAGATCCGCCGGAGTTCAGTTTTAATCAACCCTTTTCGGTGACCATCATACCGGTGCCAGGTCTCAAAGGCGCTGCACATTCGGGCGGTTGTTTGCGGGTTGAGCGGATCCAGTTTGATTAACCAGTCCGCCAAAAGGGTATACCCCTTTCCCGAGGTGTGGTGAAATCCTGCGGTTTTGCCGGCCAAAGCCCCCAGCGTGGCACGAAATCGATTGGGATTTTTCATATCAAAATCGGCATGCAGTGTAAGCGCGTGGGCAATATCTGCGGCCTTGTCTGGTTGGGCTGCGCTCACTTGTATGGCGAACCACTTGTCAATGACGAGGCGGTCATTTTGCCATTCTTGATAAAAAGCGTCTACGGCATCCGTACCCTTTTCGGCCCTGAGAAGACAGGCAAAGGCAGCCAGTTTCTGGGTCATGTTGGTTGCGTTGTCAAATTGCAACTGCGCAGCCGTGCCGCCGTCGATCCGGCTGATTAATGCCAACACCTTATTGCTCAAGGATCTGGCTGCCGATTGGGCACTGTTGGGCAAATAGGCTTCCTGTACCTGATATTGCGCATACAGGCGTGGCAATATATCTTGCAAATGTTGCGAAAGGCCAAGTGCCAGCGTCTCACGGGCCTGCCAGATCGCATGGGGATCAGGGATGTGGCCCTGGCTGTGCAGGGTGGTGGCAATGTCATCTTCGCTGGGCAAAGACAGCGTCAATGCCCGAAAACTGGGATCCAGAGCGTCGTTCCGCGCGACCGCTAACAGGGCATCCAAAAAGGCGGTTTCTGGCGGGCTGTCATCAATGACCATTTTTACCAGTACGTTCCGCCCCAGCGCCTCACCTGCGGCCCATTTGTTAAAAGGATCCGTGTCATGGGCCAGTAAAAAGGCCAGACGGTCATTGCTGACCTCCTGCTCCAGAATAACCGGCGCGGAAAAGTCTCGCAAAATCGACGGAAACGGCCGGCTGTTCAAACCGTCGAACGAAAAGCTCATTTCACGTTGATCCATTTCCAAAACGGTCGTGGCCTGCACTTCCTTTCCGGTCGCATCTAACAGTCCGACGGCGATGGGAATAACTCGGGGGTCTTTTTTTATTTGGCCCGGTGTTTCGGGGGTATGCTGTTTAAAGTGAAGTATATAACGGCCATTTTCAAAGCTATCGTGGACTGACAGGCGTGGTGTGCCAGCCTGTTCGTACCATATTTTGAACTGGCTTAAATCCCGACCGGTGCTGTCTTCAAAGACGGCCAACCAATCTTCGATGGTCGCGGCGTCCCCGTCATGGCGGTCGAAATATATTGCGACTGCTTTCGCATAGGCGGCGTCCCCGATCAGCGTCTTAAGCATCCGGATCAGTTCAGCGCCCTTTTCATAGACTGTGGCCGTGTAAAAATTATTGATCTCGACAAAGCTGTCAGGGCGCACCGGATGCGCCAGAGGGCCATTGTCCTCTCTGAATTGACGTCCCCGCAGGTTGATCACGTCATTGATCCGTTTTACCGAAGCGCTGCGGCGGTCGGCGGTGAACTGGCTGTCGCGAAATACGGTCAGTCCTTCCTTCAGGCAAAGCTGGAACCAGTCACGACAGGTGATGCGGTTCCCAGTCCAGTTGTGAAAATACTCATGGGCGATAATTGCTTCGATACGCTCAAAATTACTATCGGTTGAGGTCTCAGGGCTGGCGAGTACGCAGGACGAGTTGAAAATGTTGAGACCTTTGTTTTCCATGGCGCCCATGTTGAAATCATCGACGGCGACAATGTTGAAGACTTCAAGATCATACTCGCGGTGATATTCTTCCTCGTCCCAGCGCATTGAGGCCTTCAAAGCCTCCATGCCAAAGCTGCATTTTTCCTCATCTCCGGGCCGGACCCAGATGTTTAAATCAACATCGTTGCCTGATTGCGTGGTGAACCTGTCGGCATGATTAACAAGGTTCCCTGCGACAAGAGCAAAAAGATAGGCGGGTTTGGGCCAGGGATCATGCCATTCGACCCAGCCCTCGCCCTGCGCACTTGGATTGCCATTGGACAATAGAACCGGCAGCTTGCTTTCAATCCGCACGGTAAAGCAGGCCATGACGTCCGGGCGGTCCGGATAGAAGGTGATCTTGCGAAAACCCTCGGCCTCGCACTGGGTGCAATACATGCCGCCGGACATATAAAGACCTTCGAGCGCGGTGTTGGTTTCGGGGCTGATTTCGACCTCGGCTTCCCAAATGAAAGGTGCGTTGGGGACTTCAACTGTCAGCAGCCCGTTTTTTATCATTGGCATGCAGGTCTGGCCATCAATCTTGGCGCTGATCAACTGCATGGATTCGCCATGCAACATAAAATTCCGCTGATCGCTGGCTGGGTTTGGGCGAAAAGCAACGCGACTGATGACCCGAGTTTGTGTTGGATGCAGACGAAAAGTCAGCTGCACCTCTTCCACCAAATAAGCGGGATCGGCATAATCTTTTAAATAAATCGTCTGAGGGACCACTGCTTTCATCAAATTCTCCGCTGTGAGGGGCGTTTGTTTTTATCGTAGCACGCCCTAGAATCACCCTAATCGAAGTGTGTTAAATACTTTTCAGGTGAGTAGGTATATAAAGCGAATGCCACAGGCTGCAATGCAAACATGTGTGTCGGGTGAAACTGCCGCCGATCAGGTTACGTTGGTTTGGTTTAAACGCGACTTGCGCGTATCGGACCATCCGGCATTGCAAAGCGCCGCGTCTGGGGCAGGGCAGGTGTTGCCGGTGTATATAATAGAGCCAGATTACTGGCGCCTGCCGGATATGTCGGGGCGCCATTGGGATTTTATCGCCGATTGCCTGAGCGATCTTCAAACAGATCTGACGCGGCTTGGGGCGCCGCTTGCCCTGACAGAGGGTGACGCGGTTGAGGTGCTGGAACAGCTGCGGCAAAAATTTGGCTTTACGCGCATGACCAGCCATATCGAAACAGGCAATCTTTGGAGTTTTGCCCGCGACAAAAAAGTCGCGGATTGGGCGCGGGCGCAGGGCGTGGTTTGGACCGAATTGCCGCAGTCGGCTGTCACGCGCGGAATTGCCAGAGCCAACCGCTGGGCCGACCGGCGCGGACGCTTTGTTGCCGAGCCCTTACTGCCCTTGTCGCCTGCTTTACGCGGGGTCAAGCTGGTGCCTGGGGCGTTGCCCTGTGCGGCGGCACTTGGTCTGTCCGCGTCGCGTCCCGGCACCTTGCAGGCGGGGGGGCGCCGTCAGGCCGAACGTGTGCTGGATGACTTTTTGCAGCGTCGGGGCCAACCCTACCGCCGCGCAATGTCGTCGCCCCTGTCGGCTGAAACCGCCTGTTCACGGCTGTCGCCATACCTTGCCTATGGGGCGATCACTGTTCGCGAGGTCGTGCAGGCAACAGCCCGTCGTCAGGCTGAACTGAAAGGCAGTCGTAATGGCTGGCTCGGCAGCCTGTCATCTTTTCAGTCTCGTCTGGCGTGGCGTGACCACTTTACTCAAAAACTTGAGGATCAACCCGATATTGAAAGCAGGTGCCTGCATCCTGCGTATGAGGGGCTGCGACCAGACGTGCCTGATCCCGCGCTATTGTTGGCTTGGCAAACCGGCCAGACGGGCGTGCCATTTGTGGATGCCTGTATGCGGTATCTGATTGCTACTGGCTGGCTGAACTTTCGTATGCGGGCTATGTTGATGTCATTTGCCTCTTATCAGCTGTGGTTGGATTGGCGCAGTACTGGGGTGCATTTGGCGCGCATGTTCACCGATTATGAGCCAGGTATTCACTGGCCTCAGGTGCAGATGCAGTCTGGAACAACCGGTATCAATACGATTCGGATTTATAACCCAGTTAAACAGGGGCTTGATCAGGACCCTGATGGTATATTTACCCGCCGTTGGGTGCCGGAACTGGCGCCGGTACCGGATGTGTTTTTGCAAGAGCCTTGGCGCTGGGACGGGCGTGGCACGCTGCTGGGCGTGGCGTATCCTCGTCCTGTCGTAGATTTAAAAGCTGCAGTCTCGCAAGCCCGTGACCGGGTCTGGGCAGTGCGCAAAGACAGCGGCTTTGCTGGCAAGGCCAAACAAATTGTGACCAAACATGCCAGCCGCAAAGACAGTGCGGGACATTTTGTCAACGACCGGGCTGCGCGCACGCGTCGCCAGGCGTCGGGCGACGGCAGACAGATGAGCTTTGATTTGTGATGGCGAAAATGCGACGCAAGGCGGATTTAGACAGCAAATTATGTCGCTCCTGTGGACGGCCGTTTGTTTGGCGAAAAAAATGGGAAAAAGTCTGGCATGAGGTGCTTTATTGCAGTAAAAAATGTCGATCGGAAAAGCCCGCTAGTGACAAGGTGCTTCAATCCTAACTCTTTCGCAGGTATTGGTTACCTTTATTTACCCGTCCTGTTGCCTATCGGAAACTTAGCCCCTAAACCCCGCGAGAACTTGGCGAATCTAGGGAAAAGACATGTCTGACAGGATCGAAAAATACGGATTGAAAATTGCGCAGTCGCTGGCAGATTTTATAGATCACGAAGCCTTACCGGGCACCGGTGTTGTCCCCGACAACTTTTGGAAGGGTCTTTCGGACTTAACGCATGATTTTGGTCCGAAAAATCGGTCGCTAGTGGCGCATCGTGAACTGTTGCAAAGCCAAATTGATGATTGGCACAGCGCCCGCAAAGGTCAGCCACATAACGCCGAGGCGTATAAGCTATTCCTGAGTGAGGTCGGTTATCTGGTTCCCGAGGGTGCGGATTTCGAAATTGAAACCGCAAACGTAGACCCTGAGATTGCGACGATATCTGGTGCACAGTTGGTCGTGCCTGTTACCAATGCGCGCTTTGCATTGAATGCGGCAAACGCCCGCTGGGGGTCTTTGTATGATGCGCTTTATGGCACGGACGCCTTGGGCGACTTGCCGGCGTCTGGCGGGTATGATGTGGCGCGGGGCGCGCGCGTGATTGCTTGGGGTCGGGCCCTTTTGGATCAATCTGTGCCTTTGACCGGATCCAGTTGGACTGCGGTGACATCCCTAAGTGTGCAAAATGGCGTCCTTTTGGTTGACGGTGTTGGGCTTTCTGACGTGGCACAATTTGTTGGTTTTGGCGGTGATGCGGCGGCCCCGACCCGTGTTCTTTTGCGCAAGAACGGTCTGCATCTTATTGTCGAGATTGATGCCAACAGCCCTATCGGATCCACCGATTTGGCCGGTATTGCAGACATCCGGCTTGAGGCGGCAATATCGACAATCATGGACTGCGAAGACAGTGTTGCCACTGTGGACGCCAGCGACAAAGTCCAGGCCTATCGCAACTGGCTGGGACTGATGCGCGGTGATCTGACCGAAGAGATTGTTAAGGGCGGCCAATCCTACACCCGTAAACTGAACGCCGACCTGAGCTTTACCGCAGCAGGTGGGGGGGAGATGACGCTGAAAGGGCGCTCGTTGATGCTGGTGCGCAATGTTGGCCATTTGATGACGAACCCGGCTGTTTTGGATCGCTATGGCAATGAGATCGACGAGGGGCTTTTAGATGCGCTGTGCACCAGCTTGATTGCCATGCATGATTTGAAACGCCCGGGGGGAAATTCGCTGCATGGCAGTGTCTATATCGTCAAACCCAAAATGCACGGTCCCGATGAAGTTGCCTTTTCAAGCGATACCTTTGCAAAGGTTGAGGCGATCTTGGGCCTCCCCCTGAATACCCTTAAAATGGGCATCATGGATGAAGAGCGCCGCACATCGGCCAACCTGAAAGAATGCATCCGGGCTGCGAAGGCGCGGGTTGCTTTTATCAACACCGGATTTTTGGATCGCACTGGTGACGAAATACATACGAGTATGGAAGCCGGCCCGTTCCTGCGCAAAGGCGAAATGAAGACAACGCCGTGGATTATCGCGTATGAAGATCGCAACGTTGATATCGGTCTGGCCTGCGGGCTGCAGGGCATAGCCCAGATTGGCAAGGGCATGTGGGCAATGCCCGACCGCATGGCGGATATGCTCACGGCAAAAATCGGGCATCCGACCGCAGGAGCGTCCTGTGCTTGGGTGCCATCGCCCACGGCAGCGACATTGCATGCCACCCATTACCTCAGCGTTGACGTCACGGCGCGTCAAAACGCGATCAAGGCCGCTGGCCCACGCGGGACACTGGATGATTTGCTCACCGTGCCGGTACTGAGCGGAGAGAACCTAAGTGACGCCGAGATTACCGAAGAAATTGAAAACAACGCGCAGGGTATTCTGGGCTATGTAGTGCGTTGGATCGATCAAGGTGTTGGCTGTTCGAAAGTGCCCGACATTCATGATGTCGGCTTGATGGAAGATCGCGCAACCTGTCGTATTTCGTCTCAGGCGCTGGCCAACTGGATGCATCACGGTGTTGTAAGCCAGAGCCAAGTGATGGCGGCAATGCAAAAGATGGCTGCCGTTGTCGACCGTCAGAATGCCGACGATAAAGCCTATCGTGCGATGGCGCCAGGCTTTGATGGCATTGCGTTTCAGGCGGCCTGTGATCTGGTGTTTAAAGGCCGCATCCAGCCGTCTGGTTATACTGAGCCGGTACTCCATGCGCGGCGGCTGGAGCTGAAAGCTGCAGGTCTGTAGCGCTGATCGACGACCAAAATAAAGTGTCCGGCGCCAGAGCCGGGCTAGCCTCCATTTTCTTTACATCCCAAATAGGAGTTTCCCATGGCCAGTATCACCTTGAATAAAGCCCGAACAATTATCCGTAAAACACTGGATAAAGGTACCGATTTGGCGCTTAAACCGCTGTCGGTTATCGTGTTGGATGATGGTGGGCACGCCATCGCCTTTGAACGCTCTGATGGCGCGGCACCGGGACGTTTCGGCATTGCCCATGGCAAGGCGTATGGCGCGGTTATGCTGGGGATGGCTGGCCAGGCACAGATGGCCCGCGCCGAGCAACAGGCTTATTTCATGGCTGCAGTTAACGGTGTTTTTGGTGGGGCGGTTGTGCCAGTGCCGGGCGGCGTGCTGGTGCGTGACAAAAAAGGCAAAGTGATTGGTGCCGTCGGGGTCACTGGTGATACATCCGACAATGACGAGATTGCTGCACTGGCGGGTGTCGCCGCCGCCGGGTTCGAAGGTAACGCGTGATATTGAGTTCCGTGATTGGTTAGCTATGGTGGGACCGTATCACTAATTGAGGTGTCTCGCCGTGCGTCCAGTTATCGGAATAATTTCGAACCATTATCTGATTCATGAACAATACCCCGTACATGCATCAGGAACGATGAATGGGGAGGCCATCGCCCAAGTGGCCGATTGTATCCCCATGATCGTGCCCGCTGACCCAGCGCAAATCTCTGTCCAAGAGTTGATGGCGACCTGCGATGGATTTTTGCTGACTGGTGGGCGGCCTAATGTCCACCCCGAAGAATACGGCGAAGCCGAAACCGAGGCGCATGGCAGTTTTGACCGGCAACGTGACCGATTGGTTTTGCCTTTGGTCCGCGCCTGTATCGATCGTGGGCAACCGATTTTAGGTGTCTGCCGCGGCTTTCAAGAGGTGGCCGTGGCGATGGGCAGTACGCTGCACCCCGAAATTCGCGATCTGCCCGGGCGCAGCAATCACCGTATGCCGCCTGATGGCACGTTGGAAGAAAAATTCGCGCTGCGCCACGAGATTGAATTCACCAAGGGCGGGGTATTTCAGCGTTTGATGAATGCACCATCGGTGATGACCAACACTTTGCACGGTCAAGGCATCAAGACCGCAGGGGCACGGATCGTAGTGGACGGCTGTGCACCCGATGGCACACCCGAGGCTATCTATGTAAAAGATGCGCCTGGGTTCACACTTTCGGTACAATGGCACCCTGAATGGAACGCCGAGCAAGATCTAGTGTCGCGGGCGCTGTTTACAGCTTTTGGCGATGCGGCGCGCGGTTGGGCCTCTGGACAGGCCAGGCAGGCGCTGAAATCTGCGTGATCGGCTCCGCTGGCCTTTCAGACGCCCTAAAGCGCGGTGCGCAACGCCCAGAGTTCAGGAAACAGTTCGACCTCTAACATGCGCCGCAGATAGCTGACACCACCGGTGCCGCCGGTCCCGCGTTTAAAGCCGATCACCCGCTCGACGGTGGTGACGTGATTGAACCGCCAGCGCCGAAAGTAATCTTCGCAGTCCACCAATTTCTCGGCCAATTCATACAGTTCCCAATATCGATCTGGGGATTGGTACACTTTGGTCCAGGCCGCAGTGACCGCATCATCTGCTGTATAAGGCTCATCGAGCGTGCGCGTTAGAACGTGATCTGGCACGGCCAGGGCCCCTGCCAATTGTTGCAGCGCCACATCATAAAGTGAGGGTAATGTGAGCTCTAAGCTAAGTGCGGCATGATCGGCGCTGCGATGGGCGTGGGGCAACAACATCGCCGGGTTGCGGTTGCCCAATAAAAACTCAATCTGGCGATATTGAAACGATTGAAACCCCGAGGATTGTCCCAGAGCAGCGCGAAAACTGGTATATTCTGATGGTGTCATTGTGCGCAGCACGTCCCAAGCGTTGTTGAGCTGCTCAAAGATACGGGCGACACGAGACAGCATTTTAAATGCTGGGCGCAGTTCGTTGGCCTGAAGGGTTTTGCGCGCGGCGTGCAATTCATGCAGCACCAGCCGCATCCACAATTCAGATGTCTGATGCTGGATGATGAACAACATCTCATCATGCGCATCCGAGCGCGGTTTTTGGGCTGTAAGCAAGTTGTCTAGCGACAGATAATCGCCATAAGACATCTTGCCGTCAAAGCGCATTTGTGCGCCATCTTTGGCAGGATCAATTGGGAGTGACATCGAAAAAACCTGTGATTGTGACTAGGGAAATATGGTGCGGGCGTTTGCGCCAGCCTATCTAATCAAACAGGTATTGCCAGAAAGTCTACGCCACAGGCACACCCAAGCGGTGGGGCGACACAGCGGCAGATCACCTGTCGAGGCGCATCTTGCAGCTCTGATCTCGTCGTTCATGGTCTCTGTGCAGGTGTAGGTGCAGGCGAGATCAGAGCGCGCCAAGGTCATGTGACGCGGGCGCGGATTTTATAGATGTCTTTGTCCCAAAGGTCGTGGGTCATGACATCGGCGATGATATTCACCGCCGCGTCGACATCAGCGGCGTCGATATACAGCGGGGTAAAGCCAAAGCGCATGATATCAGGAGCGCGAAAATCGCCCACAACGCCGCGATCAATCAGCGCCTGCATAGCCGCATAGCCATGGGCAAAGCGAAATGAGACCTGTGAACCGCGCAGGTTTGGGTTGCGTGGGCTGGCTAGCGTCAGCATCGGGCAGCGCGCCTCGACCGCGTCGATGAACTGGCTCGTCAACGCCACCGAGCGGGCGCGAATCTCTGCCATCGTTGTCATGTCCCAGACATCCAGCGCGGCTTCCAGTGCGGCAAGCGCCAGTACCGGGGGCGTACCGACGCGCATCCGCTCAATCCCGCCGCCGGCACGGTAGCTCTGTTCAAAGGCAAAGGGTGCGTCATGTCCAAGCCATCCTGATAAGGCTGGGCGCGCGGTTTCGGCATGGCGCGGCGCGACATATATAAACCCGGGAGCGCCGGGGCCACCGTTAAGGTATTTATAGCTGCATCCAACGGCAAAATCTGCCGCTGCCGCGGCAAGATTGACGTCAATTGCGCCGGCGCTGTGGGCCAAGTCCCACACTGTAACGGCGCCCATGGCATGGGCTTTGGCGGTCAGCTTGGCCATATCATGCAGGCGACCGCTGCGGTAATCCACTTCGGTGATCAGAGTGACGGCAACGTCTTCGGTAATATGGGCCTCGATCTCTTCGGGGGCCACCACGCGCAGTTCGTGACCCCGATCCAGTGATGCGATCAAGCCCTCGGCAATGTACAGGTCAGAGGGGAAATTGCCACTGTCCGATAAGATGATTTTGCGGTCTGGCCGCATCTCAAGTGCCGAGGCCAGCGCCTGATAGACTTTTATCGACAGAGTATCGCCCACCATCACATGTCCGGCCTCTGCGCCGATCAATTTGGCAATCCGGTCGCCGACAAGCGTCGGCTGCGCCATCCACCCGGCTTTGTTCCACCCGGTGATAAGCATCTCGCCCCATTGTTGTGTGACAGTCTCAGCGACGCGGGCGGCCGCAGTTTTCGGCAGGGGCCCCAACGAATTACCATCGAGATATATCATCCCTTCAGGGATATGGAACATAGATTTGGTGGCGGTGAAATTTGTCATTAATTTGCCTTATTGGGCACAGGATAGAGCGATAGACCTATACTTGGCCGCCGGCAATTTCAATAGTTTGCCCATTGACGCTTTGTGATCCATCGCCACACAGCCATAGCGCTGTGGCGGCAATCTCGTCGGTGCCGATCAGACGCGCGTGGCGGTTGGCTTTGATCATAATGTCCATAGCCTCTTGTTGTGACAAGCCTTTTTTCTGCATTAGGTCGATATTTTGCGTGATGATTGGGGTCTCGACATAGCCTGGACAGATTGCATTAAACGTAAACGGTTCGGTGATGTGGTCTTCGCTGAAAGAGCGGATCATGCCGATAACACCGTGTTTTGAGGCCGCATAGGCGCCCGCCCCCTTGAGCCCGCGCACCCCCGCGATCGAAGATATCGCAATTACTCGCCCCCAATCGGTACCGCGCATTGATTTGAAGCACTCTCGCATCGTTAAAAACGCGCCATCGAGGTTGGTCGCCATGATACGGCGCCACAATGCCATATCGGTTTTATGCAGCGATCGGCCTTCAGCGATGCCGGCGTTGGCAACACAGATCTGGACCGGCCCACGCGCGGCAACGGCGGCAGCCACGGTCTGGGTCACCGCAGTTTCGTCCGTGACATCCATAACCGTTGGATAGAGGCATGGACCGCTGGCGCGGTTCAAAACCTCAATGCGCCTGCCAGTAATTGTTACGTTTGCCCCTTCACGGGCCAGTTTTTGGGCAATGGCCAGTCCTATTCCGGTGCCACCCCCGGTTACCAATGCGTGTTTGCCGTATAAAGTCATCTGGACCTCTTTCAATGATGTTTCAGGCCCAGAAGCAGCCTTGAATGAAGGTTGGGTTGGACACTTTAAGCATTTTCCATTCCGGTTGTTGCAATCCGTACAGGACCTTGTGGTGGCTTGCCAGAATAATGGCGTTTTCGTACAAGCTTTGATTGCATGGCTTAATCTGTTGGCCGTTGCTTAATTACATCTAACGGTTGGCAACAGGTGGGGGCAGCGGTCATCTTACAAATCTCTTGATTTTGTCACGATTGTAAAAATTTTGCGGCAAAGAGGCTGTCTACCTGGTTCTGCCAATGTTGATGTTTTGTGCCCCGTCAGCTTGGCGCGCGTCGTCAATGTTTCCAGAAAGATTACGTGTTGGGTGCCAGTAAATTCGCATCCTGCGCGTTCTTGTCGCAGGGTGGCGTGTATGGCCGTGCGGAAGGTTTTCCTGAGTTCAGATGTTATCGGCGTCAATATGGGTGGTAATTTGCCGCAATAGAGGTCTGTTTCGTGTCCGGCACTGCGTTATTTTCGTCCATTTTGTACAAGTGGCCAAGCGTGCTTGTGCGCTTTGAATATTGGTTTCAATCTTGCATTTTGATGCCGTGTTGACCATATTGCAGTCTTTAATTTGGTCTGGATTCCAAAAATCTTTGTTTTTGTTGTGTTGTGTGGTTTGAAAGGCATCGGCCGTTTGCATAACATCCAGTCCAGACCATAAATTCGGGGAGAAAGACACTTGAAAATCGGAACGCCGCGGGAAGTATTTGAAGGAGAGGCACGTGTTGCGATGACACCAGACAGCGCGCTTCAATTGCAAAAGCTGGGTTTTGACTGCGTGGTTGAAACTGGCGCCGGCAGCGCTGCCGGGTTTTCGGATGAAGCCTATCGCGATGTAGGTGTGGAGATTGCTGCAACAGCAGCCGCTTTGTGGAAAACGTCTGACATCGTGGCCAAAGTGCGCCCCCCCAATGAGTCCGAAGCCAAGCGCCTCAAGAAATCCCAGACCCTGATTTCGTTCTTTTGGCCGGCGCAAAACGAACAACAAATGAAATTGCTGGCCAAAAAAGGCGCCAGCGTGATCGCAATGGACATGGTGCCGCGCATCAGCCGGGCGCAGAAAATGGATGCGCTGTCGTCGATGGCCAATATCGCCGGTTACCGCGCCGTAATCGAAGCCAGTAACAATTTTGGTAGGTTCTTTACCGGTCAGGTGACGGCGGCGGGCAAAGTGCCGCCAGCCAAAGTGCTGATTGTTGGCGCGGGCGTTGCCGGTTTGGCGGCGATTGGCACGGCTACTTCGCTTGGGGCCATCACATATGCGTTCGATGTACGCCCGGAAGTGGCAGAGCAGATCGAGTCGATGGGCGCCGAGTTTGTCTTTTTAGATTTTGAGGATCAAAACGTCCAAGACGGGGCGACGACGGGGGGCTATGCCGCGCCGTCCAGCCCGGAGTTTCGTGAGAAACAACTTGAAAAATTTCGCGCACTTGCACCCGAGATCGATATTGTAATTACCACAGCGCTAATTCCTGGCCGCGACGCTCCAAAGCTTTGGCTTGAGGATATGGTTGCTGCGATGAAGCCTGGATCGGTTGTTATCGATCTTGCGGCGGAAAAAGGCGGCAATTGTGACCTGACGGTTATGGATGAGAAAATTGTTTCGCCGAACGGCGTGACGATTGTCGGATATACGGATTTCCCAAGCCGAATGGCCGCGCAGGCCTCGACGTTATATGCAAATAATATACGCCATATGTTGACGGATTTAACACCTGACAAAGCCGGTGAGATCAATCACAACATGGAAGATGACGTGATTCGGGGGGCCACGGTGACCCATGCGGGCGCCGTGACCTTCCCGCCACCACCACCCAAAATCAGTGCGATAGCAGCCGCACCCAAAAAAGAGGCGCCCAAAGAGCTAACAGCTGAAGAAAAACGTGCAGCCGAGACTGCAGCCTTTAAAAAAACAACGCAACAACAGGTCGGTTTGTTGTCTATCGGAGCGGCGCTGATACTTCTGGTTGGACTGTATGCGCCCGCGAGTTTCATGCAGCATTTTATTGTGTTTGTACTGGCAGTTTTTGTGGGTTTTCAAGTGATCTGGAATGTCAGCCACTCCCTGCACACGCCACTGATGGCGGTGACGAATGCAATCTCGTCAATAATCATTCTCGGCGCGCTAATTCAGGTTGGATCTGGCTCGTGGTTGGTGATTGTATTGGGTGCCCTGGCGGTCTTTATGGCAGGAATTAACATTTTTGGGGGCTTCCTCGTGACACGGCGGATGCTCGCCATGTTTCAGAAATCTTAAAAAAGGGTGGGATCAATGGATATCGGATTTACTACCGCAGCTTATGTGGTTGCAGCTGTTCTTTTCATTCTCTCGCTTGGCGGGCTTTCGGGACACGAGAGCGCAAAACGCGCGGTATGGTACGGCATTGTCGGCATGGGGCTCGCGGTGGGTGCAACGCTCATTGGGCCGGGCTCAGGCTTTTGGTTGGTGTCTTTGGTTCTGATCGGGCTTGGTGGTTTCATCGGCATGCAACTGGCGCAACGTGTGCAGATGACGCAGATGCCAGAGCTGGTCGCCGCGATGCATTCTTTGGTGGGTCTTGCCGCCGTCTTTGTGGGCTTTAACGCGGATCTTGAAATTACCAATGTCAAAGCGGCACTTGCGGGCGGGGGCGATCTGAAAAGTCTGACGGGGTTTGCGGCGCTTGTAGCGAAAAAAACGGCGGTTGAAATCAACATTCTCAGGGTCGAACTGTTTCTAGGCATCTTCATCGGGGCTATTACCTTTACCGGTTCGGTGGTGGCTTACGGCAAGCTGGCGGGCCGAGTGAACACAACGGCCACGCAACTTCCCGGCGGTCATGCGCTAAACGCGGGTGCAGCGTTGCTGACCGTTGTGTCGTTGCTGTGGTACTTCCAATCAGGCGATCTGTTGCCGCTGCTGATCATGACAGTCGCGGCGCTCTTTATCGGATGGCATCTGATTATGGGAATCGGTGGTGCCGATATGCCAGTGGTTGTCTCGATGTTGAACTCTTATTCGGGTTGGGCGGCTGCGGCGATCGGCTTCTCGCTGGGCAATGATCTGCTGATTGTGGTGGGTGCGCTTGTGGGCTCGTCGGGCGCTATTTTGAGCTATATCATGTGCAAGGCGATGAACCGCTCGTTTGTCTCAGTGATTCTTGGTGGTTTTGGTGGCACAAGCGGGCCGCAGATGGCGGTCGAGGGTGAACAGGTGGCGATTGAGGCAGACGGTGTGGCCGCGGCGCTGGATGAGGCCGATAGCGTGGTGATTATCCCCGGTTATGGCATGGCGGTGGCGCAGGCCCAACAAAGCGTGAGCGAGTTGACAAAGCGTCTGCGCGCAGCGGGAAAAAACGTGCGCTTTGCCATCCACCCGGTGGCCGGGCGCTTGCCGGGACACATGAACGTGTTGTTGGCTGAGGCCAAGGTGCCCTATGACATCGTACTGGAAATGGATGAGATCAACGATGATTTCCCCGATACGGATGTTGTGATTGTCATTGGTTCGAACGACATTGTGAACCCTGCGGCACAAGATGATCCAAACAGCCCAATTGCCGGCATGCCGGTCTTAGAGTGCTGGAAGGCCAAACAGGTTTTCGTCTCAAAGCGTGGGCAGGGCACCGGTTATTCCGGAATAGAGAACCCGTTGTTTTTCAAAGAAAATACCCGCATGTTTTATGGTGATGCGAAAGCCAGTCTGGATAAGCTTTTGACGAAAATTTCATAAGCTGGCGCTGCTGGCTGAGAAAAACGCGCCATTTTGGCGCGTTTTTTATGCCGGGTAGGCGGTTAAAATGTATGCGATTGTATACTCGTAACATTATGAAATATATGTGTTTAATTTATTCATGAATGACGTAAGATCATTTGGATACCCCGCGTTTTGTAAGGATGTTTTGCAATGCCGTCACGCCGAGCCCAAACGATAAAAGACCACAGACTTCGGTATCAATTGGCCAATGAACTTCATGCCCGACCGTTTCCTGCAATGGTGGCTCCGGGGATGGCGGTGTTTTTGGCCATTAAGCAAGAGGTCCAAGCAGTGGGGCGCGACCGCGCGGTTGATCTGGACCATCTAATTGATCTGTTAGAGAGACATGGCGCGCCGCATCCAGAAGCTGGAGCGACGCATTATTTTGGTGACATTGGCAAATATCAAGTGAAATGGGAACAACATACCGAGTTTGTCACCTATACGATATTTGGTGCAGGGCTTGGGGAACGGGCTTTTGATCCGGCCGAGTTTGAGTTGTTTCCCGAAGATTGGCTGGCAAGTATGGCGGGGGTCAGGATGACTTCGGCGCTGATCCGTATTGAGCCACTTTCAGATGACGAAACGATCGCGGCGCGCTTGCGTGATTGGTTTGTGCCCGAAAGCCTTGCAGTTAGCCATGTCCTGGATAATGCTGCGGTGGTGGCGAGCGATTTTCGCATTGATCCCGGCGGACATCTGAGGATTGCGATGTTTGTCTCTCCGGATACAGGGCGCCGTCGCATAGGCCGGGTGGTACAGCGCCTGTGCGAGATTGAAACCTATAAAACCATGTCAATGCTGGGCTTTTCCCGCGCGCGAGAAATGCAATCGCGGATGGGTGAAATTGATGGAAACCTGACAGCTTTGATGGCTGATATGACGTCTGGGGTCAGTGCTGCTGAGCAAACGTTGGATGCGCTACTGAGTATTTCGGCTGAGTTGGAAAGCCTGTCGGCGCAAAGTGCGTTTCGGTTTGCCGCTACCGAGGCTTATCAGGCGATTGTTGGGCAGCGGATTGAGGTGTTGCGCGAACGCAGGTTCGCGGGGCGTCAGACATTTGGCGAGTTTATGATTCGGCGCTATGATCCGGCTATGCGGACGGTAAAATCTACGGCGCTCCGTCTCAGCAGGATGGCGGACCGGGCGATGCGGGCGGGGCAACTGTTGCGCACGCGGGTCGACGTGGAACGCTCGGCCCAAAATCAGGCCCTGTTGGAGAGTATGGACAAGCGCGCCGCCCTGCAGTTGCGTCTGCAGCGCACGGTTGAGGGGCTGTCGGTTGTGGCAATCAGCTATTATGCGGTGTCGTTGGCGGGGTATCTGGGCTACCCTTTGGCAGCACTTGTAGGTGTAAGCAAGACGATGCTCAGCGCCCTGATAACCTTGCCGGTTGTGGCATTGGTGTGGATGGCTGTGCGGCGTATTCGCAAGAACATTTAACCTGCGCGATGACGCGCTGGAACGACAAAGCCAAGCGCGAGCCTTTGCTGTTTAACGGCTGCGGATGCGTGGGTCCAAGGCATCGCGCAACCCATCCCCCAGATAATTGACGCTGAGGACGGTTAGAGAAATTGCCAACCCCGGCCAAAACACCCGCTCTGGGTATTGTTGCAGGTAATCGGTGGCATCGTTCAGCAACCGCCCCCAAGTTGGAAAGTCGGGTGGAAAGCCCAAGCCCAGAAATGACAGCGCCGATTCGGTGATAATTGCATTTGCAATGCCCAAGGTGGCCGAAACCATAATCGGTGACATCACGTTGGGCAGGATATGGCGCAAGATCAACCGCGTGTTACTGGTACCGATGGATCGGGCGGCAAGCACAAATTCGCGCTCTTTGAGCGCCAGCACATCGCCGCGCACAATCCGCGCCGTAGGCATCCAACTGGTAATCCCGATCGAGACGGTGATCAGAATAAAAATGCCTTTTTCAGGGCCAAACGCATTGTTCAAGACCTCGCGGAACAACAACATCATCACCAGCAAAATAGGCAGCAAGGGCAGTGCAAGAAACAGGTCTGTCATCCGCATCAACAGGTTGTCGAGACGTTTGAAAAATCCAGCTAGAACGCCGATGAAGGTGCCGACAACCAGCGCCAAAAGCATGGCCGTCAATCCAACTGAGATCGAGGTCTGTCCCCCCGCCATCATCCGCGCCAACGTGTCACGTCCCAATTGGTCGGTGCCGAAAGGATGCGCCCAGTTCGGGGTTTGGTTGCGTGCGCGAATATCGATATAGGTTGGGTCATATGGCCAGAGCAATGGGCCCAGCGACACTGCCGCGATAATAAGTATGAAAACAATGCCGCCAATCAAGGCGCCTTTGTGGCTGCGAAATTGCATCCAAATATCATACCATTGGCTGCTTGGCTTTGCAGATATGTCGCTGTCAGTCATAGCGGATCCTTGGGTCAAGAATGCCATAGAGCACATCGGCAATCAGGTTGAATGTTACGATGAGAATGGCAAAGATAAATGCCACGGTGTGGACCATGGGCAGATCGTTGGCCAGCAGAGCGGTGATAAACAATTGGCCGATGCCATTCACTTTGAACACCTGCTCTGTGATGATCGCACCGCCAAAGACCGCCGGAACCCCCAAGGCAATCACGGTGACCACGGGGATTAGTGAGTTGCGCAAGACATGCGCCAGCACGACGGCTTTTTCACCCAGCCCTTTTGCTCGGGCGGTGCGCACATAATCCTGATTGAGGTTGTCCAACATCGAGGCGCGGGTAAAGCGGCTGAGCTGCGCTGTGGTCTGCAGCGCCAGCACCATCACTGGCATAATCATTTGGTTCAACTGGATCATGAAGCTGTCCCAGTCTGTGACCACATGGGTGGTATCGTAAATTGATGGAAACCAACCCAAATTAACTGAAAACAGCACGATAACGAGCACGCCACTGAAAAAAGGTGGCACCGCAAAGCCGATCATTGATACAAAAGTGCCAACTTGATCAAATACAGAATACTGCCGGTAGGCCGAGTAAATGCCGATGGGCAGCGCGATCAAGACACCGACAACATAGGACATGCCAACAACCCATAAGGTCTGTGGCATGCGTTGGATGACGATATCCATCACCGGGCTTCGGGTTTGCCAACTGATTACGCGCAGATCACCTTCCGAAAAGGTGGTGCCGAGATAATGATCAACTAAGACTTGCGGCTCGATCCAGAAAAACTGAACGATCCATTTCCAAAATCGCACTGGCACAGGTTCGCCCAGGCCCAACGCGAGACGCATCTTTTCTTTGACCTCGGGGGGCACCGTCAGGGGGACCTGCGCCATCGGGTCTCCGGGGGCTAATTCAAGCAGAAGAAAAATTATCAGGCTGATAAACAGCAAGGTCGGGACGGTTATGGCCAGCCGTCGAAGTGTAAAGGTAAACATTTCAGGTGCCTTTGGGGCTTATCTTGACGTCTGGAAATGGTGCGAACTCCGGCGCATGTCCGGAGCCCGCTGTTGCATCACAAGGCGCGGATGCCCTTTGAACCGATTTCTATTTGATCCGGTGCCAGTCGGCAACATTCCAAAGTTCGGAATCCCAGGTGTTCAGGATCACCCCGCCAAGGGATTTGGCATGCGCAGACACCCGGCCGCGGTGTACGAGCGGTACAATGGTATAGCTGTCTTTGGTCAGCATATTGTTCAACTTGATCGCAATTTCGCCACGTTTTGCCAGATCACCGGTCTGGGCCAATTCGTCCAGCATCGCGTCATAGGCTGGATCACAGAACCGGTTGATGTTTTCGCCCTGCCACTGGCTTTCCGGCTTTGGTTCATTGCCACACCGATAGGCCGCCAGATAGGCTTGGGGGTCTGTGCCGTCAAACGTGTTTGCGTACATTTCCACATCCGCATAGAACTTTTGAAATGTATCGGGGCTGCCGGGGTCACCGCCAAAGAAGACCGATGCATTCAAATTGCGAAGCTCAGTTTCGACACCGATTTCACCCCACCACTGTTTGATCAAGGCCTGAAAGTCTTGGCGAACGGCGTTGGTTGAGGTCTGGTACAGTATGGACAGGCGCACACCGTCTTTGGCGCGGATGCCATCGCCACCCTTGGTCCAACCTGCGCTGTCCAGCAGAGCGTTTGCACCAGCGATATCTTGCTTCATGCAATAGTCATTGTTTGCGGCATAAAGGTCTGGTGCTGGTACCAGATCGCATGATACGCGACCGGCCTTACCGTAGCCCACCTCAACAAGCAGGGGGCGGTCGATTGCCATCGACAGGGATTTGCGCACGTTGATGTCCGATAAAAACGGATGTGGTGCTTTGCGGGTTGCGCGGATGTCAGCGTCCAAATCGGACGATGGATCAGTCATATTCATTTCAAGCCGCTCAACCAGCGGGCCAAAACCCGCGATGGCAACGCCTTTGCCAGCTTTTTCCATATTGGCAATGACGTCGGGGGCCAGTTGCAGGTTCCAAGCATAGTCAAATTCGCCAGTCTCCAGCACCGACCGACCAGCGCCCGTGGCATCGCCGCCACCTTTGAAAGTCAAAGTCGCAAAGGCTGGTTTGGCGGGATCGCGGTAATTTGGATTGGCCGCCATCTGGATCACGTCATTGGGTCGGAAATCGGTCACAACAAACGGGCCAGTACCGATTGGGTTGAAGTTTTCTTCGGTGCAACCCGGAGCTTTGGCACCCATGCAGTTTTCAAATTGTGCTTTTTGAATGATCGGTGTCTGGCCGCCCATGAAAGGGCCATAGGGATTGGGCTTGGGCGAAGAAAAATTCACAGTAATCGTAAGTGCATCTGGGGTATCGATTGAGGTGACCCCTTCGAATTTTGCAAGCTGTGCACAGCCACCTTCTGGATGCATGCAATAATCCGCGGTGAATTTCACATCGGCAGAGGTGACAGGTGATCCGTCCGACCACAACAAGCCTTCTTTTAACTTCCAGGTGATCGCAGTGAGGTCAGCGCTGACCCCGCCGTTTGCGACGGTGGGAATTTCTTGAGCAAGATAAGGCACAAGAGCGCCCGTTTCAGTATAACGCCCCAGTGGTTCGATCACGATCGACGATGATTCGATATCCTTCGTCCCGCCTGAAAGATATGGGTTGAGGATTGATGGTGCCTGCCAGTAGATAATTTTGACATCACCGTCGCCCCCGCGTTCGGCCATGGCTGCCGGTGCCAGCGTAAACGCAGCGGCGGCTCCAAGAAATAAGTATTTGATCATATTATTTTATCTCCCATATTTGTGTTTTCACATTTCTATCAGTCCACTCTGACGCTGGGTTAAATCGGGTGAAAGCACTTCAATAACCTTTGGCCAATGTCCAATAGAAAGCAGAGTTTTTTGAAAAAGCAATGTTTTACATTTTTTTTTCAGGGCGGCGCAAATAAATTATTGATTTTCGATGAATTTGCCTCTCCTCGAATTCTGTTTGACAGGCTTGTATTTCTCCCAGTACGGTTTCTGCTATAATTTAGGGGAATTTTATGTTAGATGCTCCCATCGCGCGCGTCGAAAATTTAAGGGTCGAATTCCAAACAAAACAGGGCCTTGTGGTTGGGGTTGAGGATGTCTCATTCGAGATTAACCCCGGTGAAACCGTCTGTGTTGTAGGCGAATCTGGCTCTGGAAAGTCGGTCTCATCCCTGTCGTTGATGCGGTTGGTTGAGTTTGGTGGTGGCAAGATTGCCGATGGCAGGCTGTTGTTTGATCGCAAAGCTGAGGGCGTCGTTGATCTGGCGCAAACTGATCAGGCGCTGATGAGATCGATACGAGGCAATGAAATTGGGATGATATTCCAAGAGCCGATGACGGCGTTGAACCCAGTGTTTACCGTCGAGCGTCAGTTGACCGAAGGCTTGCGCCTGCACAAGTCTCTTACTCGTGATCAGGCCACGGAGCGGGCGCTTGAGTTGCTACGTGAGGTGCGCATTCCCGAACCAGAGCGTCGGATCAAACAGTATCCACATGAGCTGTCGGGGGGCATGCGGCAACGCGTTGTCATCGCGATGGCGATGGCTTGTGAGCCGCGGTTGTTGATTGCGGATGAGCCGACCACAGCGTTGGATGTGACGATACAAGCCGAAATTCTAGCGTTGATGGACCGTTTGAAACGTGAAACCGGAACCGCTGTTATGTTCATCACCCACGATATGGCGGTGGTGGCCCAGATGGCTGACCGCGTGGTGGTGATGTACCGCGGGAAAAAGGTCGAAGAGGGGCCGGTTACGGATATTTTCGAAAACCCCCAACACGACTATACAAAATCACTACTGGCAGCGGTGCCGAAGCTGGGCGAGATGCGTGGTAAATCCCTGCCGGAACCGATGCGGCTTTTGGGGACCAAAGATCACGATTTGACCCCGATTGAGGGGACAAATGTGCCGCTTTTGACGGTGCAAAACCTGACCACGCGCTTTCCTGTCAAGGGTGGTTTTCTGCGCCGGACCGTGGCCAATGTCCATGCGGTTGAAGACGTGTCTTTTGTGATTAATAAGGGACAAACGCTGTCTTTGGTGGGCGAGTCTGGTTGTGGAAAATCCACGGTGGGGCGCTCGATCTTGCGGCTGGTTGACCCGCTCTCTGGCAGTGTTGATCTCGGAGGGCAGGATATATTGGCGTTGCCGGCGGCAGAAATGCGGCAGGCGCGGGTACACATGCAAATGGTATTTCAAGATCCGTTTGCGTCTCTGAACCCACAGATGCAATTGTCAGATCAGGTCGCCGAACCGTTGCGAAATTATAACGTGGTCAGTGGGCAGGCACTTGAGGAGCGGGTAGCAGTGCTGTTTGATCGGGTGGAGTTACCGCGTAGTTTTCTGCAGCGGTTTCCTCATGAATTGTCAGGCGGACAGCGACAGCGTGTGGCGATTGCGCGGGCGCTGGCGCTGAACCCCAAGCTGATCATTGCCGACGAGGCGGTCTCTGCTTTGGATGTCTCGGTGCAGGCCCAGGTGTTGAATTTGATGATGGAATTGCAATCTGATTTGGGGTTGTCGTTTTTGTTCATCAGCCATGATATGGCAGTGGTCGAGCGTGTCAGCCATCAGGTTGCGGTTATGTATTTGGGGCGGATCGTTGAGATCGGTCCGCGATCTGCAGTATTTGAGAACCCTCAACATGCCTATACCAAAGCATTGATGAAGGCGGTTCCAATTGCTGACCCAAGACGGCGCAAAAAGGAAAAAGACCTGAATTTCAAGCCTATACCATCACCGATTCATGCTCTAGACTACACCCCAGCACCGTCACAGTATAAGAAAGTCGCGGCAGGCCATTATATTTTGAGCACTGACAGCGGCTATTAAGGAGCATGATGACCCAGCCAATGAGCGCGCGGGCGTTGATGGATAAGCTTGTGTCTTTTCCCACCGTCAGCCGAGATAGTAATTTGCCACTGATAGATTGGGTGCAAGAATATCTTGAAGATCAGGGTATCAAAAGTCACCGTAAATACGACGAGAGCGGTGACAAGGCGGCCCTGTTTGCGCATGTTGGCCCCGATCAGGCGGGCGGCGTTGTTTTATCCGGCCATACCGATGTGGTGCCTGTGGACGGACAGCCATGGGACAGCGACCCGTTTGTGGTGACCGAAAAAGACGGACGGCTGTTTGGGCGCGGAACCTGCGATATGAAAGGCTTTGACGCGCTGGCGCTGTGGGCGCTGGTCGAGGCACATCATCGTGGGGTAAAGCGGCCGCTACAACTGGCACTGAGTTATGACGAAGAGGTGGGCTGTACTGGTGCGCCGCCGATGATCGAGCGGATGCTTGAGGTGTTGCCCAAAGCGTCGGCGGTGATCGTGGGAGAGCCGTCGATGATGCAGGCTGTGACTGGACATAAGGGCGGGCGCGGATTTCAGACGCATGTGGTGGGATTTGAAGTACACAGCTCTCTCATGCACACCGGCGTCAATGCGATTATGTCAGGCGCCAAATTGATTGAATGGGCCAATGAGATGAACCTTCTCAACCGGTCCAAGTCGCCCACAGAACTCGACGCCATGTTTGACCCCCCATGGACAACAGTGCATGTGGGTATGATTGAGGGCGGTACAGCGCATAATATTACCGCGAAAGACTGTCTTTTTGGTGTGGATTTTCGCAGTGTACCGAGCGAAGATCTGACCGCTTGGGGGGTTGCCTATCACGCCAAGGCCCGCGAAGTCGAAGCCGAGATGCAGGCGGTCCACCCCGAGAGTTATATCGAGGTCAAGGAGCGCTTTTCAGTGCCGGCGTTGCAGCAGGAACCGGACGGAGAAGCTGAACGTATGGTCCGGCAGCTGACGGGCGATAACGCGACCCATGTGGTGTCATATGGCACAGAGGCCGGCCAGTTTCAGGAACGCGGTTATTCAGCGGTGATCTGCGGTCCCGGTAATATCGCGCAGGCGCATCAGCCGAATGAATATATTACCAAAGACCAGTTTGCCGCGGGCGAAGCGTTTATGTCGCGCTTGCTGGCTAATTTGTCAGGAGCTTAACTGTGCCAATCAGAAATCGTATTGCTGACCTGCACGATGAGGTCACAGGGTGGCGTCGCGACATGCATCAAAACCCTGAGTTGATGTTTGAAACGCACCGGACTTCGACATTTATTGCCGATAAACTAAGAGAGTTTGGCTGTGATGAGGTGGTCACCGGTATTGGACGCACTGGAGTTGTTGGTGTGATCAAAGGTAAGACCGACAGTGCAGGCAAAGTTGTTGGGCTGCGGGCGGATATGGATGCGCTGCCGATTAAAGAGGCAACCGGCCTAGAGTATGCCAGTCGAACAGAGGGTGTTATGCATGCCTGTGGTCACGATGGGCACAGTGCAATGTTGCTTGGGGCGGCAAAATACCTTGCGGAAACACGCAATTTTGATGGGGCGCTGGTCGTAATTTTTCAGCCCGCAGAAGAGGGTGGCGGCGGTGCGCGCGAGATGTGTGAAGACGACATGATGGCACGGTGGAATATTCAGGAAGTGTACGGCATGCACAATTGGCCCGGCGAACCGGCGGGCAACTTCTATATTCGCCCGGGGCCATTTTTTGCGGCCACCGACCAGTTTGATATCACCGTCGAGGGTTGCGGTGGCCATGCGGCCAAACCTCAGCAGACCGTAGATCCTACCGTTGCGGCCAGCCAGATGGTGCTGTCTTTACAAAGCGTGGTCAGTCGAAACGCAGATCCGGTACAGCAAATGGTGATTTCGGTCACCTCATTCGAAACGTCTTCCAAAGCCTATAATGTCATCCCGGCCTCGGTACATCTGCGGGGCACGATCCGCACGATGAGC
>Ga0206130_10000387_pt1 | contig 75718 bp, 68 predicted proteins | sample Helgoland_Spring_9_FD_148637 | JGI IMG/M metagenome (GOLD analysis project Ga0206130, IMG submission 148637) | Pelagic subsurface seawater microbial communities from Kabeltonne, Helgoland, North Sea - Helgoland_Spring_Bloom_20160512_1 | ecosystem: Environmental > Aquatic > Marine > Epipelagic ... | reverse complement strand
CCTACTCCCGCAACCACTAAAAAAGCCCTTAACTCAATGAGTTAGGGGCTTTTTGTTTGTCTGGGGTGCAGAGGCCAGCGTCACGTTGGGACGAACTGGGGGCGAACCTGAATGCAACCTATGGCAAACATCAGTTATGAAGAGATTTCGATCATTGAAAGGGGTTTTGACTGTGCTCGCGCTCGTTTGTACGACAGAATGACCGCATGGATTTCCTTTTCTGCGATGGGCGAGAGGGGCACTGTCAGAGGAAAACTCACTTTGACGATATCGCAGCATTCCCATAATGTTTTGGGATATAAAATCCCAATCCTTTTCGCTATTTTAAAACATCACCGGAGGTCATTCGTCTCGCCGTGATGATGTATGTCAGATTTCCACTTTCTCTTCGAAATGTAGAAGATCTCCTCCATGAACGAGGCATTGATATTTGCCATGAAACGATCAGGTATTGGTGGAACAAATTTGGCCCACTCTTCGCTGGGGAGATCAGCAAGAAACGAATGCACCCAATTCCTAAAAACTCAAATTGGAAATGGCATCTTGATGAGGTCTTTGTGAAAATCAACGGTGAGACCCATTATCTTTGGCGAGCTGTTGATCATGAGGGCGAGGTTCTTGAAACCTTTGTATCCAAAGGTAGAAACCGAAAAGCAGCGTTAGATTTTCTTAAGAGAATTTTGAAAAAATACGGCGTTCCAAAAGTCATCGTGACTGAAAGACTAAAATCATATCGCGCCGCTATGAAAATTAGCGGTAACGAATTTCACAGGAAGTAGGGCGCTGGAAAAATAACAGATGTGAAAACTCTCATCTTCCTTTTCGACGGCGAGAATACGCCATACTGAGACGAGTTCATATTTTTCTGACAGCGCCCTTCGGCGAAGTTGGCGCACCTGGCCGTTTTGCTTTCAATGAAAATTTGACGTTTCTCGATATATTATCTGATGCGAATGGTCCGAGCAGAAATGCGGATTTGCGCAATATCCGTATCTCCCATCACGGCGAGAAAAATGCACGTTTCAGTAAACTTATCGGATTGAAGTGTCACCATTTGGCGGCATTAAGGATTCAGGTAATGGTGTGAAAGAAGGCGTGCTAGAAGCCATGAAGTTCTTCACACACGTTAAAACATAGTCTCTTCCTTGGCCTGAGTGATTATTCGAAGGCCTTAGGCTTTAACGTAGCCAAGTTTGAATTGTCGTCACTTGGTTTTATTCTTCTGCTGTTAAATAGAAAGCCGTCAATCCATAGGGTTGGCGGCTTTCGATATTTGAACACAAGCCAGGATGCTTACACATGAAAAAACCCTTCATCAAAAACAGAAGGGCTACGGTATTGTGTATTAATGGAAAACGTCGTCTCTGACAAAAGTCAGAGACGACGCATCACAAAAATTATTCGACGATAGAAAGATTTTCTGCAGAAGATTTTCCGTTTTGGCCAGCTTGAATTTCGTAAGAAACTTTCTGCCCTTCGTTTAGTGTGCTCAAACCTGCACGCTCAACGGCTGAAATGTGAACAAACGCATCATTGCCGCCATCTTCTGGCTCGATGAAACCAAAACCTTTAGTTGGATTGAACCATTTAACTGTACCTGTAGCCATTTTATATTCCTCTTTCGGGAGTAATAGTTTCCGAACGCCACATTATGTAGCGATTCGATCAAATTAACGTTCACACTGTCAGGGGATAAAATAAGCTAACCGGCAAGCGATTAATAAAATAGCTCAAAACAAATGTTATACGTAACTTTTGTATACTTGAAATTCCAAAAAAGTCAATTAAAAAAAATCAAACATTTGCCCAAAATATTTGTTATCTACATGGGCATGTATGATTATTTGGTTTCTATACCTTCAAATATTTTCACGGTATAGGCAAAATATGGCACTGAAGTTGGCGATGCACTCGCAGGATGGCTGGACCATCTTCTATTGGGCTTGGTGGATTGCATTCGCACCTTTTATTGGCGTTTTCTTAGCGCGTATCTCTAATGGACGGACAATTCGTGAGTACGTTCTTGGTGCTTTGATTATTCCAGCAGTTATGTGCTTTGTTTGGTTCGCTATGGTTGGAGGTACTGCAATTGACCTCGAACTTTCTGGTGTGGCCAAAGGTGCAATCGTAGAGGCAGGTCAAGCTAACCAGTTGTTTGCGATGTTGGCAGTCATCTTGAGTGAAAACTTAGCTTACTTGATGTCGATCCTCAACGTTATCTTGTTGCTGACGTATCTCGTCACATCTACGGATAGTGCGGTTTTGATCATTAATACGATCAATACAGCTGGTGACGAAGGTCCAAAAGCTCGTCCACACATTCTGCTCTGGGGCGCTGCTCTGGCGTTTGTTGTAGGTGGCTTGATTGTTGCAGATGGGTTGGGTGCAATCCAGACGGCTATGGTCATCGGTGCATTACCGTTTAGCTTCGTTATGGTGCTCATGAGTATTTCGCTGTTGAAGGCTATCTATCGTGATGTGCAACGTGAAAAACATGGGTTGGCAACAACTCATGTTGAGGCATCGTCAGCAGAATAAACGACGATAAAGTAAGAAAAGGCCTTGATTATTATTCATCGGGGCCTTTTTTATTTCGATATTTTAACGTTGTTCGATCTACTCATGAACAAATGAGATTGGCTTCAGTTAAAAGAATACGAAGCTCGCCTGTTTCTGGGATTACTTTAACGTTTGCACCATTTGGCACGTTTTCAGTGATATCAACCTCAAACCGATCAATCATTGGCAAGTTAGCAAAGGCAGCGCCTTGAGCCATAATAGGATTGGCAAAGTTGAGGATAAGTGCCTTTGGCGCAACGCCACGTGATACCATTTCTTGCAACATCCAGGCCGTTGCTACACCACCTTTTGCCGCATTTAGGATAAGAATTTTGCCATCATAGCTTTGGCCGCAAAGTTTGTGCTGAGGGCGAGAAAATATGCCTTTGATCCGATCAAGGTCATAGCGTGCTGAGAAATTATCAGAAGCGACCAACGCTTCACCTGTAACTTCGTCGCCAATGCCAGGGTGGCCTTTAAATATATTTGTCATTTTGCGTCTCCCGTAATGCGACCCTGAATGGCACTCTCTACACATGCTTCCATTGATGCCAGCATCGGCTCGTAGCCGTAGCCACCTAGAATGTTGACCAGTTTCGCAGAATTACTCATCAGTCTTTTCCAGCCGTTAGCCTCGCCGATTTCGCGAGCATACATCTGGTAGAAGCACACACCTGATAGAACCATGCCGCCAGCCGTCTCGATGGCTTCGGTTAGGCCCATGCGGTCGCAGGCATACTTTATCTCAGGAGACGTTGTCGCGATAAGGGCGACGTCGTTACTGATTTTACGGCCTCGAAGATGCTCGGCCAGAGTTTGCATTTCCATCAAAGAAAGTTGAGGCCCTGCAAATACAACGACATCTAACTTATCATCAGATGGCATATAGGATTTGATGAGCGTATCCAAATCATTCTTAGCAATTTTGACTGATTTTGGAATGGCACCATCTAACACAGCCTTGAAGTCATGCGCTTCAGGCGTAATGCCGATCATATGAAATAGAGGTGTTGAGCCGAAGCTCGCTAAGGCAGCGCCGAATTGCTTCATCTCGTCCGATGTTGGTGTGTCCTCAATGCCGGTGATCACAGGCACTTCCCAATAGGATGCCATCTCACGACCGACGTAGGCACCTAGAGCGCCCCAGTCACTAAGGTCCTTAGGGCGGAAATCAACATCAAACAAACAACTGCCACGCCGGAACTGATCAAGGTGGTAACCATATCGCGGTGCGCGACCTGTTAAGGCGGCGGCGAGTGCCGATGGTCCACCTTCGAAATTGGTACGAGCACCTTGCACGCTATTCGCATAGATCGTTGAGCCGGTATCGCCAAATGCAACATGCTCGCCCAAGACCGGCGGACAAATCGTCTGATAATTGATGCACGTGTCTGTCATCATAAAGCCAAGGGACCGGAAGGCAGCAGTCGCCCGAATTTCCAGGTCTGCCATACCGTCAGTTTGGCCAAGTTTCTTATAGGCATTCAAATCAACGCCACGAGGGTCTGTTACGGCTGGCACCACGACTGTTCGGTCTGCTTCAGGTGTTGTTGCTAACCCTTCTAAGAATTCCACACCAGACACTCCGAGTGATTCTGGATCAGCCATAAGATGGACTTGTGCAATTTCTACGGTATTAGGCGCATCAAAAAAGGTGCCTACACGTAATACTTGCTGCATGCCGTATTGCTTCGCTTGTCCATGCTCACCGGCAAGCATTTCCTGTTCGTAATCGTTTAATTGCATGATATTTCCTCTTTTGATTTCGGGCGGTAACATAAAATCATATATTCCTATATAGGACTAGTGTTTTATTTAATAATCTTGTAATCTTCTTACATCAAATGGATTGAGACACGTGATGCAAATGCCAGCGTATGGAAATGAAGATATGATTGCCGATGCTTTTTTGCAGAACGCACGTCGGGCGCGGCTCCCTAAGTATTTGTGTTTGCATCAAGCTATTGCCGATACCGTTGAGCGTGGTGATCTCTCGCCCGGTGAGCAGTTGCCGCCCGAGGACAAATTGGCGCAGAAACTTGGGCTTAGTATCGGCACGGTCAGAAAAGCCATGCAGACATTGAGTGATGATGGACTGCTGTCTCGCATGCAAGGGACGGGCACGTTCATCGCCGACCCTGCCGTAGAGATGTATGATGTGTGGCATTTCTGTTTTTTGGGTGATGATGGAGTCTCGTTCTTACCTTTAAAAGCGCGTGTATTAAAAGTGAAACGGGTCAAAGCTGATGGCCCTTGGCGGTCATTTCTGCCCAAGCCTTCCAGCTTTGTTATGGTTCAGCGGTTGATTAATGTCGCGGGAGAGTTTTCGTTATTGAGTGATTTCTATTTTGATGGTGATCGGTTTGCGGAACTTGAAGCCCTACCGAAGTCTGAATTCAATCGAATTGTATTGAGAAATGTTTTGTTTGAGCATTTTGGAATTCGAACACAGCAGGCCCCCCAGCATCTTCGGTGTGATAGATTGAATGTTCGTGATGCAGGTTTGATCAATGCAGAGCCCGAAAGTCCAGGTATGATTTTGGAAACCTTTGGCAAGGACTCGCATAATATCCCAATTTACTATCAGCGTGTTGTTATCCCTTCCACCAATCGTTGCCTCGCGATAAATTGATTTCGGTTTTGTGCGTAAATCTAATCAAGTTGCCCGCTCTAATAATATGTATGCGAACGATAGTTAGGATCATCAAGGGATGAAGCCGCTTTCAAGTTTTCCAGCCAGTGACCGCGACGGCATCAAAGTTGTGCTGACGGATATCGACGACACATTGACGACTGATGGGAATTTGACCGCTGCCGCTTATACTGCACTTGAAAGTTTGCATAATGCTGGGTTTGGCGTTGTCCCTATCACGGGGAGGCCAGCTGGATGGTGCGATCATATCGCGCGAATGTGGCCGGTCGACGGGGTCGTGGGTGAAAACGGCGCATTTTACTTTCGATATGATCGTGAAAAACGGGTTATGGAGCAGCATTACAGCTTAAGTGATGATGTGCGGCTTAAGAACACTCAACGCCTCGACGCAATAAGGGCACGTGTGCTGGCTGAAGTGCCGGGCGCTGCGGTCGCTTCTGATCAAGCATACCGCGTGGCTGACCTTGCAATCGATTTTTGTGAGGATGTTCCATCGCTATCAGATGAGGATATCACCCGCATTGTGTCGATATTTGAAGAGGCTGGCGCGATTGCTAAAATTAGTTCTATCCACGTTAATGGATGGTTCGGTAAGTACGATAAACTCACGATGAGCAGTACCTTTTTAAACCAATGTTTTGGTTTGGATGTGGACCGTGATGAAGACCGCCGCAGTATTGTGTATGTTGGAGATTCTCCAAATGATGCACCGATGTTCGGGTTTTTCCCGCATGCGGTCGGTGTAGCGAATATCATGAACTTTGTCGGGCGTTTAGACGCAGAGCCTACATATGTTACGGACGCGTCAGATGGCGGTGGTTTTGTTGAGGTTGCCCAACTTCTGCTGGACGGGCGGAATCAATAACATCGAACCTCTTTGAGATGTCCTGCAAATGGACTATGAGAATAGGCACAGACACAAATTAATCGACCTATGAATTGAGGAATATGAAACATGCTAGAGGACATTAAATCTTATCTCGAAGTTGCTGGCCAAAGTCTTTATGGCGGCGAGGCCATCAGCCAATTGGAACACGCAAAGCAGTGCGCAATGCATGCAGAAATAAAGGGCAGTACACCCGCCTTGATTGCGGCGTCGCTGCTTCACGATATTGGACATCTCGTGGATAAAAAGTTTCAAATGGGCCAAGAAAACGAGATAGATCGGTATCATGAAACGATTGGCGCAGGTTTCCTTTCGAAATCTTTTCCACCCCGTGTAACCGAGCCAATTCGAATGCATGTTTTGGCGAAGCGCTATCTTTGCGCAGTCGAAGATGGCTATTTCGAGAGTCTATCGCCGGCGTCCGTGCGCAGTCTCAGTTTGCAAGGTGGCATATTTACAGCCAAAGAAGCAGAAGATTTTATGACCCAACCGTTTGCTGAAGACGCTGTGAATTTAAGACAGTGGGACGAGCTTGCTAAAGTGCCGGACTGTGTCACGCCGTCGCTCGATCATTTTATGGAATATGTGGGCGAAACCTATATCAGCTCTGCAGCTTAATCTTTAGCATGCAAAAGAAAGGGCGAGGTCAGTTCAATGCCTGACGTCTCGCCCCATCATGTTACTTGCTGGCCTTAATGGGTCATGAGCGTTGGTATAGACGGATTTTTGTAAACGTCATTTGTGACACCGCCAAAGACAAACTCACGCAGTCTGTTATGACTGTATGCACCGATGACCATTAGGTCAGCATCAAGTTTCTTTGCTTGTGCGTTTAGAACGCCTGTTGCATCCGATGAGCTGTCACCAACTGAAACTGCCGATGCTTTGATTCCGTTCAACTGAAGTGTTTTCGCCAACAAATCTGGATCAGCGCTGTTGCCGACCGAAACAACAGTAACCGCATCCGCAGCCTTAAGAATGCCATAAGACATAGACACTGCACGTGTAGCCTCAGCGGATCCATTCCAAGCAATAACAACGCGCTTAAATCAACGTACCATTCAGGTTCAGCATATTCTTTGCCCTGTGTGACACCAAAGACGTAGCCTGTCGTAGCCAAAATAATGAAGAGCTGATATCCCCAAAAAACGAACCATGGTACAAATCCGCCTGCTAGTCGTGCGCGAGATGTACGCTGGACAACGTGAAAGGATGTCATCATTAAAGCGTTGCCACCGAAAGCGAAGATAATCGCTGACGTATGCAATGGCCTTAGTCGTCCAAAACTTGTCCAAGGGAGATCGAGATTGAGTGCTGGGAATGCAAGTTGCAGTGCAATTACCAATCCAACGAGGAAGCCCACAACACCCCATACTGTTGTCGCAATCACGCCAGCGCGAATAACGCCATCGTTAAAATTGACGGTTGCATTGGGATTAGCGGGGCCACCGGCATCGCCATCGCGGCCTAACACCCAGAAAATACCGCCAACACAGCTTACACAAAGTAATATGCCGTGTAGATAAATCGTCGTGTCGACTACACCCGCGGAAAGATAGAGACCCAATATGGCCCCTAAACCAAGCGGCACAACTGTAAGTAGGTTCATTGTCTTAACCTCGTCTTGTACAAAAAATTGACGCCTTTTGCAGCGTTTCGCATTGCACAATAAAGACGATGTGTCGGATCGTATTTGACATAGATCAATCGGCATATGAAATCATTAATTAGTCTGATAATTAGCGTGCGTAGGCAAGAATAGAACACACATATATATATGAATGTAACCTTGGAAAAATGGCGCAAACTGTATACTCTCGGGTTATTGGGGTTTTTTTGTGGGGCAAGTAATGGCGAATAGAGCAACAAATCTTTTGACCTGTATACCGGGTGATGGCACGCGAAATAAGGACGCTTCGCGCAGCGATTTCTGAACAGTAATCAATTATTCAGTGTGCGGTGCATTATCGCTGGATGAACTGGTCCGCTTTGGCGTATCGAGTAAGACGATATACCTACCTGAAGGCAGGGTTCTCGTGCGGGATGTTGATAAAACGGTCGAACTTCTTGATCGCGACGGCTTACAGCGGGTCGCTGAAGGTTTTTAACTGCTCCGCCGCACAACTATTAAGTCCCGCGGTGCAAATTCATCGATGTTTTATTAAACCCATCTGACACTCTGCTTATTCGTCGCCTATAATGGCCTCAATATCTAACTCAATCAGCATTTCCGGGCGTGCTAACCCGGTAACAATGAGACCTGTTTGGCAAGGGCGGACACCTTTTAGCTATTTTGCGAGCACAGAAAATACGGGAGCTCTGTATTCCCTGTCTATCATATAGACCGTCAGTTTAACGATGTCATTCAAGCTTGCACCGGCTTCACGGAGCAACTCATCTGAGCAGCGCATCGCAGTTTCAGCCTGTAATGCGGGGTCACCTTCACTGATAAATGATCCATCAAAATCGTGGCCTGTTTGTCCCCGTAGCCAGATTCTGTTTCCAACTTTTACGGCCATAGCTAATTCGCAACTAAAGTCATCGCCATCATGGGACAAATTATGTTTATATGGGCGGAAGCGTTGATGCGTCATTTTGATATCCTTGCTGCAAGACGGTGCTTCGAAGTGTAATTCAGTTCAATCCAAAAGGTAGTGAATAAGATGATCTTTGAAAATATATTGTCTAACACGCCACCTGTGCGTCGTTTCATCTCAAGCGCAGATCGACCTATAGCAATGCTTCAACAATGCCCTGCTTATGCTTCGACACCAATGCAGAATGAGCCAGGACTTGCAGCAGAATTGGGTATTGATCAGGTTTTCGTAAAGGACGAATCCAAGCGTATGCGGCTTGGGAGTTTTAAAGCATTAGGTGGTTCGTTTGCCGTTGCTCAAATGATTTCTGATGCTGGTGATGGGTGCAATCTAGAAGATGATAAGGCGAAACACGTCGCTGCCAACATGACGTTTGTAACGGCCAGTGCAGGTAATCACGGACTCTCGGTTGCGGCTGGCGCGCGTGTTTTTGGCGCAAAAGCTGTCATTGTTCTCGCATCCACAGTCCCAGAAGGATTTGCTGATCGCATCCGGTCGTTGGATGCAAAAGTAATTCGGGTCGATGGTAATTATGAAGACAGTGTCGCCTTTGCCCGCCAAGCAGCGGACGAGAATGATTGGCTCCTCCTGGCAGATGGCACATGGGAAGGATACGTTGATCGTCCGGCCATGGTTATGGAAGGCTATACAGTTCTTGCTGAGGAATGCCGGGTTGAATTTGAGGCTATGGGCAATTGGCCTAGCCATGTTCTCTTACAGGCAGGTGTCGGTGGTTTTGCTGCGGCGATCTCGGCGCATATCAGAGATTTTTGGGCGCATCAGCCTGAGATTGTGATTGTTGAACCTGAATTTGCGCCATGCCTCATTAATAGTGTGCGTGCTGGAAATATGACCCGTGGTGATGGTGAAGAATCTTCGATGGGACGGCTCGATTGCAAAGACGCGTCATTGATTGCATTCGAAGCTCTTCGCCAGGATGCGAATACATTCATTACAGTTACTGAGGCCGAGGCAAAGCAAGTTGTTGAGACTTATGCAAAGTATGGATATCAGACAACTGAAAGTGGCGCTGCTTCACTTGCGGCAATTTCACATCTTAATCTTACATCTGAGAGCCGATGTCTTGTTGTGACGACCGAAGGGGTCGATTAACCTTTAATTCCATATCCTTATTCCTATTTATGGTTCTATGTTGCCATGACTTGATAATTATGGTGCATTGCAGCAAATCATAAGCCTGCATTGAATGCATGATAAGAAATAGCGGCATCTATTTTGGGTGCGTTTTTCATTTATCTGACGTGTGTGTTGACCATTTAGCATCGAAATGATGGCTGCGTGGTATTCTTATTTATTGGAGAAGTTACCTTGAAGCCAGATTATATAATGCAGTTGAGAACCGAATGGTTCGGCAATATTCGTGGTGACCTGCTAGCAGGTCTTGTTGTCGCCTTAGCTCTTATACCAGAGGCGATTGCATTCTCAATCATCGCCGGTGTTGAGCCGAAAATTGGCCTGTATGCATCATTTTCGATCGCTGTGATTACGGCAATTGTTGGTGGCCGACCAGGTATGATCTCTGCTGCGACGGCGGCAACAGCCGTGCTCATGGTAACGTTGGTAAGAGATTATGGCCTTGAGTATTTGTTGGCGACGACGGTGCTCGCTGGATTGCTTCAAATTATTGCCGGCATCCTGAAACTCGGTAGCTTGATGCGGTTTGTATCTCGCTCGGTTCTCATAGGGTTTGTGAATGCATTGGCGATATTAATCTTCATGGCGCAATTGCCTGAACTCATCAATGTAAGTTGGGTGACGTACGTGATGGTCGCTAGCGGTCTTGGCATCATCTATTTGTTCCCATACATCACCAAGGCAGTGCCATCTCCGCTTATTAGTATTGTCGTGCTTACAGTCATCTCACTATTCATTAATGCGGATTTGCGAACAGTTGGTGACATGGGCGAATTACCGTCAACGCTGCCGATATTCTTACTGCCTGATATTCCTCTCAACTTGGAAACGCTCTTTATCATTCTGCCATATGCCAGCGCTGTTGCGGCTGTGGGTTTGTTGGAATCGCTGATGACGGCGTCCATTGTTGATGATCTGACGGATACGCCGAGCCAGAAAAACAGAGAGTGCGTTGGCCAAGGCGTGGCGAACACGGTTACAGGGTTCATGGGCGGCATGGCTGGATGTGCGATGATTGGTCAGTCTATGATCAACGTAAAGTCTGGTGGACGTGGCCGCTTATCTACATTCTCGGCAGGAATGTTCTTGTTGTTTTTGATTGTTGTCCTGGGCGATTGGGTAAAAATTATTCCGATGGCAGCTTTGGTCGCAGTCATGATCATGGTGTCGATTGGTACGTTTAGCTGGTCATCGATTAAAAACCTCAAAACCCATCCGCGGAGCTCAAGTATTGTTATGCTTGCGACTGTCGTTGGCGTTGTCGCAACCCATAACCTCGCTATTGGCGTCCTTATTGGTGTGTTGCTTTCGGGTATATTCTTCTCGTGGAAAATTTCCCAAATATTCAGAGTTACATCGAGCTTGTCGGAAAAGGGGCATCATCGAACTTACGTGGTTGAGGGACAGGTGTTTTTCGCTTCGGCAGATAGTTTTACGGCAGCTTTTGATTTTAAAGAAGCGATCGAAAAAGTTACCATCGATGTCCGCGGCGCACACATTTGGGATATCTCAAGTGTGGACGCCCTCGACATGGTTGTCTTGAAATTCCGCCGAGAAGGTGCGGAAGTAGAACTTGTTGGTTTGAACGACGCCAGTGAAACGATCGTCGACAAGCTCGCAATACACGATAAGCCCGGTGCATTCGAGCGCCTTCTGGGGCATTGAGGGGAAACGCAATGATACACTTGATCGCATTGATCGATGGATCCGTATATTCACAAAGTGTCTGCGACCATGCTGCTTGGATGGCGAAACAGACCGACGCTTCTGTCGATCTTATTCATGTGCTTGGACGCAGAAGTCTTGGGAGCACGCCAGCAGACTTGAGTGGCAACCTTAAATTAGGGGCACGGAGTGCGCTCTTGGCCGAACTTGCCGAACTGGATGCGCAAAGCACGAAACTCGAGCTTCGTCGGGGTCGAATCATTCTGGATGAAGCTGAACAAAGATTGAAGGTTGCGGGCATTTACAATGTCACCAGTAAGCTCCGCCATAGTGATTTCGTTGGCACGGTTCAGGAGTTTGACGGTGGCGCTGATGCGATTATTATTGGCAAAAGAGGCGAAGCAGCAGATTTTGCAAAACTTCACCTTGGGTCAAATTTAGAGCGTGTTGTACGTGCGGCAACAAAACCTGTCCTTGTGGCATCACGTGCATTTCGTCCCATCAAATCATTTATGATTGCGTATGACGGTGGCGCTAGTGCAGAGAAGGCTGTTCAGCATATTGTAAAAGGTAAGCTGTTTGCTGATTTGCATTGCTCCATCGTGACATTTGGTAAGGCAAATGCTGCGAGTGAGGCACGTCTTGAACAAGCTGCATCATTGCTGCGTGATGCCGGTTATGATGTCGATGCGAGCTTTATCGACGGTGAACCCGAGCGCGCGATTAAGCAAAAAATAGAAGAGAATAACATCGATCTTCTTGTGATGGGCGCATACGGGCATTCGCGCATACGTCAACTCATCATCGGAAGCACGACGACCGAGATGGTTCGATCCTGTCTTGTTCCTGTCATGATGTTCCGTTGATCGATTAAGCTTACGTTCGCGAACTGTGTGAGGTCCGCCAATTACGGCTTCCATAAACAACATTGGACTTGTCTCTGCTGTTGCCCTTAATGTCATAAAAATCATGCTTGAAGTGACCTCTCAGACATATTTATGCGCATTTTGAGCTGTCAAAATGTGTCGTGCCTCTTGCTGTAAGTGGGCAAGACTGGCAAAACTACGCTCCAATATACCCCCGGCGATGAAATTTCGCTGTGCGATCGCAAATTTTAAGGAAGGTTGAATAGGTCATGACAAAGCAAACAGATATCATTTATACGCAAGTGGATGAGGCGCCAGAACTGGCAAGTGGCTCTTTCCTACCTATCATAAAGACCTTCACAAAAGCAGCTGGCATTAGCGTCGGCACTAAAGACATTTCTTTAGCTGGACGAATTCTGGCGGGCTTTCCTGAGTATCTCAGCGCCGATCAGAGAATTTCGGATGACCTAGCTGAACTAAGCGAACTTGTAACGTCTCCAACCGCGAACGTTATCAAGTTACCAAATATCAGTGCGTCAAATCCACAGCTCGAAGCCGCGGTCCGTGAGCTTCAGTCCCAGGGATATGCAATCCCGGATTACCCTGAAAACCCATCAACAGATGAAGAGCATGCAGCGCGTGCTGTTTATGATCGTGTTAAGGGAAGTGCAGTTAACCCATTACTGCGCGAAGGAAATTCAGATCGCCGCGCCCCTAAGGCTGTTAAAGAATTCGCCCGCAAACATCCACATTCGATGGGTACTTGGTCGTCAGATTCAGAAACGCATGTTGCATCTATGGATGGCGATGACTTCTTTTCAAATGAGAAGTCTACAACGATCAGTGCTGCACAGGCAGGCACGGCTGTCAACGAGTTCGTTAGTAAGGATGGTGCCGTCACATCTCTGAAGTCTGATATTAAGCTAGATGATAGCGATGTTGCTGATGCAACGTTCATGAGTGTCGCTGCTCTTCGTAAATTTTTCAAAGAGCAAATCGCGGACGCGGCTAAGTCCGGCGTATTGTTCTCGTTGCACTTGAAGGCAACGATGATGAAAGTTTCTGATCCCGTACTGTTCGGGTGTGCTGTCTCTGTTTTCTTTGAAGATGTATTCACAAAGCACGCAGAGGTTTTTGCTGAAATCGGTGTTGATGTGAACAATGGTGTCGGTGACTTGATTGCAAAACTGCAGTCGTGTTCGGCTGATAAGCGCGCTGAGATTGAGGCTGATATTAAAGCCTGCATGGCCAGTCAGCCTGACCTCTACATGGTTAACTCTGACAAAGGTCTAACCAACCTTCACGTGCCAAGCGATGTTATCATTGATGCATCGATGCCAGCACTTATCCGTGCCGGTGGTAAAGGGTGGGGACCTGACGGCAAAGAGCGCGATACCAAATGCGTCATTCCGGATAATAGTTATGCATCCGTTTATGATGAGACTGTTAAGTTCTGCCGTGAACATGGTGCATTCGACCCGACAACAATGGGAAGCGTGCCGAACGTTGGTTTGATGGCAAAGAAAGCTGAAGAGTATGGCTCTCACCCACAAACGTTCGTGGCACCATCTGCCGGGCAAATGCGCGTAAAGGCAGCGAACGGCGATATCATCCTTGAGCATACGGTTGCAGAAGGTGATATCTGGCGCATGTGCATGACCAAAGACGCGCCGATCCGTGATTGGGTTAAATTGGCTGTCTCACGTGCGAACGCTGTCAAAGTTCCAGCAGTATTTTGGCTGGATAGTGCGCGACCTCATGATGCGCAGTTGATTACAAAAGTTGAGGCATATCTTGGCGATCATGAAACGGATGGTCTTGAGATCCACATCATGTCACCACGTGAAGCCACACGGTTCTCGTTGGAACGCATTAAGCGCGGCGAAGATACGATTTCAGTAACAGGTAACGTTCTTCGTGATTACTTGACTGACTTGTTCCCAATCCTAGAAGTCGGTACCAGCGCAAAGATGCTCTCAATCGTGCCGCTTATGAATGGTGGCGGATTGTTTGAAACGGGTGCAGGTGGTTCTGCACCGAAACACGTGCAGCAACTTGTCGAAGAAGGGCATTTGCGTTGGGATTCACTGGGTGAATTTTGCGCACTTGCAGCGTCCTTGGAACACCTAAGTGGTGTAACAAACAACAAGAAGGCGGCTGTGCTAGGGTCGGCATTGGACGCTGCGACAGAAAAGCTCCTGGATACAAATAAATCTCCAAGTCGTCGTGTCGGCGAGTTGGATAACCGGGGAAGCCATTTCTATATCGCGCTTTATTGGGCGGAAAGCCTTGCTACTCAGAGTGATGATTTGGAGATGCAGGCATACTTCATGTCCATTGCGGCTGAACTTGCTAAGAACGAAGCAAAAATTATCGATGAGCTGAATGCAGCTCAGGGTGCCCCTGTTGATATTGGTGGTTACTATCGTCCAAATAAAGAAAAGCTGGCTTCAGCCATGCGCCCGAGTCAGACATTGAACGGCATTATCGACGCCGCTTAAGTCGCGTCGTTCGATAACTATCTTTCGAGAATATCCAGCAGACCGATCTCTAGCATCATGCTCAAGAGATCGCGTCGGCTGAGTGCTTCCAGGTCAGGTGTGTTCTCTTCAAGGTCATGCTTAAGAAAAGCATTGCGGTCTAAAACCCATTTTACCGCATCAACAGTGTCTGCTGGGATGGTAACGGTTTTGCCATTCGCATTAAGGATGTAGCCGTCACCCCCCAGTGAAACGTTATGGTCCACGTGTCGAACACGGTAAATGTTGATTGGCGCAGCTGTAGACAATTGATATCGGGATATATCTGCAAAAGCCCGATGTTTCTGATCTTCGCGCATTTGTTCGGCGATCTCAGGTTGCTGCAGCAATACTTTTAAACGTTCTGCTAATCCATAAATGTGTTTTGTGTGCGCTTCGGCATCATCCAGATCGGGGAGTGCAGCCCGGAATTCGGGCACTTCAACCATCGAGTTCATAATAGTTTGCAGAAAGTCTACGCCACGCGCTTGTGTCGTTGCGAACGTGGCATGAAGTGATGGGCCTTTTAACGCACAGGCATCGTGATAACGCCTCTTTGGAAGATACAAAAGGTTGCCCGGCTTGAGCGTCGGCGTCATTTTTGTGCGACCTTTGGCTCGGTCATAGTGATCTTTATCGAAACTTGAAAAATAATATCCATCAGCTTCGATAGGATCTTCAAACTAGCCTTCGTAGACGCGCCATTTTTTCGCACCATCTAACTGGAGCACGAATACGTCCGTTGTATCATAGTGCGAGGTAAAGGCTTGATGGCCATCAAACGAGCAATATACATTGCATGAAACCATGCAATTCGTTGCAAAACTAATAGCTTCGGTAATTGCACGTAGGCCTGGGTGTATATGTTCTGCGGCATCCAAAACGACGCTTGCACCTTTTGTCATCCATCTATTGACGTCACCCGGATTTGGACGAAGAACACTTGTCCCATCACGCCCGGCTGTGTGGCGTGTATATGTTGCTGGGTTAATAATCTTTTCATCCAGTACAATTTTGAGTGTCGTACCGGTCCAAACGTTTGTCATCTGAAGCAAGTTTGAAAAATCATCCCAGTTAAAGAGTGACGCATATAATTGGGCATCGCCTTTTATCAAATATGGCGCTTTCCCATAGTGGTCTTTGAAAAAGGCCTTTTGTAAGGTAGGTTTTATGAGGTCTGAAAACTCGAGAAATGATCGCATGGATTTTTGCGTAATACGCCTTTGCTGTTGTTGAAAAATTCTAACGTATCTGATTGAAAGTCACCAGTGGGTATCTATCTGAAGTTCCATAGCGACTTGCAATTGCCAGTGCAACATGACACAAAACCGTAATATGACTGCGTGTAGATGACTTAAATGTTGTCAGCAGTCCCCGACGACGAGTTCCTCGCCAAGTCGGACGTGCCTAGATGCACACGAACCCGGCGGCTGATCTACACGAGCTCCCTTATTTAAACGAAGACGCCGCCGAACCCCTTGTGGTGTTCGTGTTGCGGCGCTGTATGGAAGATAGACATTGAAACATTTTAATGAACTCGGTTTAACCAGTTCTATTCAAAAAGCACTTACGGCCGAAGGCTATACTGACCCAACACCTATTCAGTCCAAGGTCATTCCAGTCATGATAGTAGGAAATGATATTGTGGGTATTGCGCAAACGGGCACGGGTAAAACTGCTGCATTTGTTTTGCCACTGCTTAACCGTATTGCCGAGCGCAAAGAAAGACCAGATGCGAAGCATTGCTCTGCACTGATTTTAGCGCCAACCCGTGAATTGGCCTCACAAATTGCCGAGAGTGTCCGCACTTATGGCCGATTTATGCAGGTATCTGTCACGGTTGTTGTTGGTGGCGTGAAGCCGTTCAGCCAGATTAAAGCTTTGGGCAAAGGCGTCGATATTGTTGTTGCTACGCCAGGTCGTCTCCTTGATCACATGAATACTGGTGTTGTGCACTTAAAGCACACGCACACTGTTGTTCTGGATGAAGCGGATCAAATGATGGATTTGGGCTTCATGCCTGCGATCCGTAAAATCCTTGCGAAGTTGCCTAAGGAACGCCAAACGGCCTTGCTGTCTGCAACAATGCCAAAGCAAATTCGTTCGCTTGCAAATGATTTCCTCAAAAACCCAACTGAGATTTCTGTTGCACCAACATCTCGTCCGATTGAGCGTATTACGCAGAAAGTCATTCATCTTGACCGAAATCATAAGCGTTTGACGTTGACCAATCTGATGAAGTCAAAAGACGTTGAGCGTGCAATCGTATTTACACGTACAAAGCGTGGTGCCGATAAGGTAAGTGATCATCTCGAAAAAGCGGGCCTTAATTCAGCTGCGATCCATGGTAATAAAAGCCAATCACAGCGAGAGCGTGTACTCGATGCTTTCAAACGGGGCCGTGTGAATATTCTCGTTGCAACAGATATCGCAGCACGTGGTATTGATATTGATGATGTCTCGCATGTTATCAACTTTGAATTACCAAACGTTCCAGAAGCCTACGTTCACCGAATTGGACGTACAGCTCGTGCGGGTAAAAGCGGGATTGCGATTTCACTTTGTGAACATGCTGAGCGTGGTTTGCTTCGTGATATTGAGCGCTTAACCGGTAATACGATTGAGCGAGACGTGATGCCTGGTAATGTTGAGGACTTTATCCCTCGCGAGAAGCCAGCAGGCGAAGATAAACCTCATGGCGCAGCAAGACGTGTTGAAGGCAAAAAGCATAAGCCTCGTAACCGTCCAGAAGGCCAGCCTAATAAGGCGAAGAAGCCCCATCGCGGACAATCTAAGCGCCGCAATCAGTCCCCTGATTCAGGACTGCGTCGCGCAAGCTAAATTAAATTCAGTCACCTAGGTGCTATACTGCCGATTATTTCGAGTGTATCTCCACCTAGGTGTTTGAATATTACAATCTCTCCCTGACGCGTGTATTGGTCTGTTAACGCACTTATCGTAACTTGGTGGGTGACGAGCATAATTGGTGACGCATTGTCCCGATTATCGCTTAAGAACTGGCGCAATGCTGCCAGATTCTCCTCTTTGTTTTGATAACGTTGATAGAACGAATTCAATGCGGGGAGTTTCTGAACGAGCCCAATTTCCATAAGTTCTGCAGTATCGACACATCGACACCATTGGCTTGTGTAAACCATGGCATCTTTGATGCCATTCGCGCGGATGTGATCGCCTATGATCTTGGCCTGCTCGCGGCCTGATGTGCTCAGGTTCCGCTGCGTAGTGCAGTCATCAACGTTGAAGTTTTCAGGATCACCTGTGCCGGGTGCCTCTGCATGACGCATGATCGCAAAATGATCAGGTTCGTATAATTTTTTCCAAAGAGTAGGGTCTGCATGCACGCTCGTTGCACACAAACAAGCGAGCATCGTTAATGCAATTATTCTTACGATTGCCATAAACGTTCATCCTCACGTCAAACTTTAAGCGTTATTGATTCTACGTGACTTGAACTTGTCTCGGATCAGTTTCAGCAGCGGTAATAGGATTAAAATTATGGCAATTACGGTTATTGGTCCTGAGATAGGACGCGTGAGAAAGATCATTGGATCGCCATCTGAGAATAACAATGACTGGCGAAGCTTAGGCTCGGCAATAGGTCCTAGCACAATCGCGAGCACCGCAGGTGCGACAGGATAATCGAGCTTGCGGAGCAAGTATGCGCCAATACCAAAGAGCAACATGAGCCAAACGTCGTGCATGTCCTGTGTTGCGGCATATCCGCCGACGATAGATAGAACAAAGATCATTGGCGCCAATACGGTGAATGGCATCCGTAGCATCCAAATGAACAATGGAATAAATGCCAAGTTCACGATGAGAGCAAAGAAGTTAGAAATATAAAACGATCCAATAAGGCCCCAAACGAATTCGGTTTGATCTGTAAATAAGCGTGGACCAGGCTGAAGGCCCCAAATAACCATGCCACCTAAAAGAATGGCGGTCGTAGGTGAGCCAGGGATGCCTAGCGTCAGCATCGGTAACATCGCGCCGGTTGAGGCGGAATTGTTCGCAGCTTCTGGTGCGGCAACGCCTTCGATAGAACCTTTGCCAAATTCTTCAGGGTTCTTCGAGACCATTTTTGTCACTCCGTATGACATCAATGAGCCAGGCGTTGCACCAGCAGCGGGTAAGATACCAACGAAGAAGCCAAGAAAAGAACCTATGGCCGTACCTTTCCAGCCGGCCATAGATTCTTTAACAGCACTCAAAATACGACTAACAGAAAGCACGGCTTCGGTCATTTTTAGCTTGCCGCGCGTAGAATCAATCGTCCAGATCATCTCGCCGATACCATAAATTCCGATAGCGAGGACAAGGAAGTTAATGCCATGCATGAAGCCAGTAATATCGCCAAAGATGAGCCTTGGTTCACCTGACATAATGTCGATACCTACGGTCGCTAAAACCAATCCAAAGCATATTGAGAACAGGGTTTTTGGAATATCGTCGCCGCCCAACCCGATAAAGGTCGCGAAGGCTAAAAGCATCAATGCAAAAATTTCCGGGTCGCCAAAATCAAGGGCGACATGGGCGAGGGGTGGTGCAAAGGCTGTGAATAAAAGATTCGCAACAGTGCCACCAACAAAAGACGCGACCGCTGCAGTTACCAAGGCAAGATCAGCTCGCCCTTTGAGAGCCATAGGCCTGCCATCAAACGTCGTGGCGACTGCGGTTGATGCGCCGGGAATGCCAAGCGTGATGGATGAAATAGCGCCTCCATACATTGCGCCATAGTAGATGGCGGCAAGGAAAATCATCGCCGAAGTTGGTGGAACCAGGAAGGTCGCAGGTAGAAGGATTGCAACGCCGTTGACTGACCCCAGGCCTGGCATTGCACCAATAAATAGCCCCAGCGCGACACCGCCTAACATCAACATGATGTTGAGGGGCTCGAGAGCAATAAACATGCCGTCAACTAAGTGCCCGAGAATTTCCATATCTTTGTCGTCCTATCTGAAAGTCTTATGCGGTGTAGCGTTCGCCTTCATCATGTCTAAAAAAAGAAGTCATAAAGCGGCAAGAACAAGGGCTCGAGATAGCCTTTTGGCAATACGATCCGCATCGCAATATCAAAAAAGAGAAATGTCACAATTGGTGCTGGCAAGGAGATCGCAAGCGTTGTGGCCCAACTGTGGCGTCCTAAAAATCGAATGTAATAAATGAGAAAAACAGGAATGGCGCCATAGAACCCGATAAAATGTATGAGCCCAATGAAAGCTGTAACACCGCCGCCAACAAGGAGCAGCATTCGGAAGCCATAATTATCCATATAAACTTCTGTAGATTGAGAGGGCGGTGACGTACGCCGGTACCAGTTAATGGCAATCCAGATGCATGAAATCAGCATGCCAAAAGATAACCAAAACGGCCAGAATCCTCCACCGGGACCTTCGCCTTCAATAATTCCAATATTTAATTCTGAGCTCTTGATCATCAAGTAGATCGAGAGAAGTGCCATTAACACAGCGGTTATTATTTCTGCTCGCCTCATAACTAACACTCGCTCCCGATCTCTCGACGTCTATTCAAAGTCTCAAATGTGCAACAAAGGCTTACTTAATTGCGCCCATGTCTCTCAGCATTTTCTCATGGCGTGTGCGTTGTTCACCCCAATAAGCCTTAAGGCCATCCCCTGCGAGGAAGTCGCCGAAAAGAGACTTCTTGGTGCGGTATTCTTGCCATTTTGCTGAAGCGTAGACTTTGCTGAACAGGTCTGTGTAGTACGCCTGCGCATCGGCGCTCATACCAGGTGCACCAACAACAGCACGCTGCATGCCATAAGCAAACGCTTTGCCTTTTTCAGAAACGGTTGGCACGTCAGGGAAAAGTGGAAGGCGATCCGCCGTGAAGGTTACAATAGGTACAACATCGCCTGACTCGTAGAAGCCTAGAGCTTCAGACGGGTTGTTCACACTTGAGTTGATGTGCTTACCTGCCAGTTGTTTGGCAACGGTTCCGCCTCCTTTGTACGGTACATACTTAATTTTCAAACCGTAGTTGATGTTTAGGAAGTCTGTTAAGAGTTCGTCTTCCTGTGCTTTACCCGTTCCGCCCATGACCCACTTGTTGCCATCAGCTTTTGCTTTTGCCAGGAACTCTTCAAAGGTTTTGATACCAGAGTCTTTGTGGACCCACAGCAAGAACGTATCTTCAGCCATCCGCCCAACAGGCGAGAATGTCATGATGTCGATACCAAGCTTGGATTGACGTAAAGGCGTCGTAAAGAACGAGTTCAATGTCACCATGATCGTGTGATCTGGATCTTTTGCACTTTTTGCTGCGATCAATGCTTCTGCGCCGGAGCCGCCAGATTTATTGACGGGGACAAGTGGGCGATTAGCGAGATCTTCTTGTTCGACAATTGCCTGCATGAGACGGGCCATCTTGTCAGCACCGCCGCCTTTTCCTGCCATAATAATGAAATTAATAGGCTTCGTAGGCTCCCATGCAACAGCGGCAGTTGGCGCACTTGCTAACATGGCACCGATGCTTAGCGCACCAGTGATACCAAGTATGTGACGTCTTGAGATGTTCATATTAACCTCCTTGGTTAAGTTGTGATCGATGCATTCATCGTGCTTTATTTCGATCTTTTTAAATTATCAGCTGTGTTTTACGCGCTACTTCTGCGGTAGCATTGCCCTTTGGGACCTAATCTTGGTGTTAGGTATAACAATTAAAAACAGATGATTTCTTATCATTCAGTCTAAAATCTCACCTTCTTTCAATCATGCCCCGTGGGCAATTAGTGGACCAATAACACCGGCATATCAGTGTTATCGATAATCCATTGTGTGACGCCGCCAAGTATCATGGCGCGTCCACGACTACGACCATACGCACCCATAATAATGACATCAGCACTACTGGCTTTGGCCGCCTTAAGCAATCCGGCGCCTAAATTTGATTCTTTTGAATTTACAGTTGTCGCCGTTGACTGAATGTCATGATCCAGTAAATGAAGAATAAGATCTTCGGCACTTAATTCCATATTATCAGCATCTTCGGATGCCAGAACCGTCACCTTATCTGCATTGGCAATTACAGATCCACAGGCCGCGATAGCGCGACTTGATTCTGCGGAGCCATTCCATGCAATCGCAACATTCCGACCAATATCTGTGACGGGCTTGTCCGGACACAGAAGAACAGGCCGCCCGGTATTTAAAAGCGCAGACTCGAGCGTGTTTTGGCCAAGATTGGTATCATTGTTCGGTTGCGCAACGGTAATAACACTCGAAAGCCGTCCCCAAATGCCAACAATATCGGCTTGCTTGCCGGGCGTTTCATTCCAGGAAATAGTCAATTCGTCGTGAAGGGGAGGGCGCGTTTCGCAAACTGCAATCCCCCTGTTTTTAACATAGTTTTCAAAGAGATCTCTAACGCGAGCAACTTCGCCGTCTGCAATGCCTTCGGCTGATGAACTGATTTGTTCACGGACAAGCCTTGGTACCGTTACGCCAAATGGCATCAGGTCTTGAACGCGAGGCCTAGAATGGACAGCACGTATGTGTGCGTTGAAGGGAGCCCCCAACGCACACGCGTGATCAAGCACAGATTCTCCTCTGCCGTCGCCTCTTAACGGAACGAGTATTGTGCGGAATGCCATCCTTATCCCCTTATCAAAATAGCCCTTCAATCAAGCCGTCTGAGTTCAGACAGATTGTCTCTGATGCCGGTTTACGTGGTAGTCCTGGCATCGTCATGATTTCACCAGTGACAACGACAATGAACCCGGCACCTGCAGAAATACGAACTTCACGTACAGGTACTGTAAATCCAGTTGGCGCACCACGAAGCGTTGGGTCCGTGGTAAACGAATATTGTGTCTTCGCCATGCAGACGGGAAGGTTGCCATAGCCAGCTTCTTCCCAATCCTTCAATTGATTGTGAATTTTATTATCGGCAATAACATCATCAGCACGGTAGATTTCCATCGCAACAGCGCGGATTTTATCAATCAACGGCATGTCATCAGGATATAACGGTTTGAAGTCAGCGACGCCTGAATCAACGATTTCGACAATACGATTTGCCAATGCTTCTGTGCCTTCGGAGCCTTTTTCCCAATGTTCACATAAGATAGCTTCTGATCCCTGTGACGCTGCATATTCTTGAATGGCAGCGACTTCTGCATCAGTGTCTGTATAGAACTTGTTGATTGCCACGACGACGGGCACACCAAATTTTTTCAAGTTCTCAAGATGGCGACCCAAGTTGGCGCAACCTTCTTTGAGGGCATCAACGTTCTCTTTGTTAAGGTCATCCTTACCAACGCCGCCATTAGATTTCAGTGCACGAATAGTCGCAACTATGGCAACGGCGCTTGGCATCAGACCAGCTTTACGGCATTTGATGTCGAAGAATTTTTCAGCACCCAGGTCGGCACCAAAGCCAGCTTCGGTAACGACATAGTCGGCTAGCTTGAGCGCTGTTTGTGTTGCGACAACAGAGTTGCAACCGTGCGCAATGTTAGCAAATGGCCCGCCGTGCACGAAGGCCGGATTGTTTTCAAGCGTCTGAACGAGGTTAGGCTGCATAGCGTCTTTAAGAAGAACCGTCATCGCGCCTTCTGCTTTAATGTCGCGGCAGTAGACCGGAGAACGATCGCGACGATACGCCACGATCATGTCGCCAAGGCGTTTTTCCAGATCAGCCAAATCAGATGCGAGGCAAAGAATTGCCATGACTTCAGATGCCACAGTGATATCAAAACCTGCTTCACGGGGGAAGCCGTTGGCAACACCGCCAAGTGAAGCTGTAATCTGGCGAAGTGCCCGATCATTCATGTCCAATACACGCTTCCAAGCAATGCGGCGAACATCAATGTCGAGGCCATTGCCCCAATAGACGTGGTTATCAAGCATCGCTGAGAGCAAATTGTGCGCTGACGTAATCGCATGAAAGTCACCCGTGAAATGAAGGTTCATGTCCTCCATTGGGATAACTTGAGCATAGCCACCACCGGCTGCGCCACCCTTCATGCCGAAGTTCGGCCCGAGGGAAGCCTCACGGATGCAAATGGCTGCTTTTTTACCAATACGGTTAAGTCCATCGCCGAGGCCAACGGTCGTGGTGGTTTTGCCTTCGCCTGCAGGTGTTGGGTTGATGGCCGTCACAAGAATGAGTTTGCCGTCTTTTTTACCCTCAAGGCTTTTGATGAACGCCGCAGAAATCTTTGCTTTGTCATGCCCATAGGGAAGTAGATGTTCTGTCCCAATGCCAAGCTTTGCGCCAATGTCATTAATATGTTGAGGCGTTGCTTCGCGGGCAATTTGAATGTCTGTTTTTGCCATTGCTAATTACTTTCGATTAAATCGTTTCTAAAAAATGAGCGCTTAATTGCCCAACTTATCCCCGGCGTTAATGCCTGCATCTGTAGCCCACTCAGCAGAGGTCACTTTGCCACCGCCCGCCGGACGCACTCGTTTTATAAGAATACGGCCGCCATCTGCTTGCACAGTAACGCCGTTCTCATCAACGCTAGCGACATCGCCCGGTGTGCCGGTTCCATCTAGCTTGGCGCAATCGTAAACTTTTACTTCTTCACCATTTAACGTTGTCCAAGCCCCCGGTTGTGGGTTTGTGCCGCGGATTAGGTTGTAGACGTCCGCGATGGGCTTAGACCAATCGATCTCAGCATCTTTCTTACGGCACCAGCTTTCATAAGTCGCTTTGGTTTCGTCCTGTGTCGTTCTAATAAGATTTCCGGAGCGAAATGCGTCAAGAACTTCAAGCGTAGAATCAACACCAAGTGGGAATACCTTTTTGAAGTAAATATCACCAAGCGTGTCATCAGGGTCAATATCGACTTCTTTTTGCAACAGGATTTCACCCTCATCCAAGCCATCCGTTGGATAGAACCAGCTAAGGCCAGATTTTGTTGAACCCCAGATGATAGGCCAGTTAATTGAACTTGGGCCACGGTGAAGCGGGAGCAGCGAAGGATGGAAGCAGATCGAACCCATTTTTGGGATGTTGCGTGCTTCTTCAGGTACGAACACAATCACGTACGCCATCATCATTACATTTGCATTTAGCGCACGCATTTCTGCCAATACATCTTCATCTTTGAAGTCGGATGGCTGATAAAGGGGAAGCCCGTGATCAAGGGCAGCCTGCTTTAAAGGATCTACTGGCCGACCTTCTTTGTCTGGGGCTGTGTAAACGGCAACGACTTCATCCTGACCTGCTTCAAGAATTTTCTCGAGGGCTGCCTGGCCGAATGCCTGCTGACCCATAACGATAACGCGCATCTCTCATTCTCCCACTAGCGTCGATAAACGACGCATATTTCAAAACCCGCTTTTAAGCGTGGTTATTATTTCGCTTCACCGACGGCACCGGACGCTTTAATACGTTCCAGATCGCTGTCATCGTAGCCTAGGACCGAAGTTAAAATTTCATCAGTATGTTCACCAAGTAGCGGCGACCGGACGACCTCGACGGGTGAGTCAGACAATTTAATCGGGCAACCTACTGACAAGTATGCGCCACGCTCAGGATGATCGACTTCAACGATAGTCCCCGTGTCTCTTAACCCCTGGTCCTCCGCGATTTCCTTCATGCTGAGGATTGGGCCAACCGGAATGTCGAAAGGGTTACACACATCCATGACTTCAAATTTGGTTTTGGTCATGGTCCATTTTTCAACGCGTTCAAAAATCTCGTTCAACTTGTCGAGGCGCTCAGGCGGTGTTGCGTAACCTTCTTTGGTTTTCCAATCGGGCTCGCCAATGACATCGCAAATCTTTTCCCAAATCGCTGCCTGCGTAATGAAATACGTATAAGCGTTAGGGTCTGTTTCCCAGCCTTTGCATTTTAGAATGCGACCCGGCTGCCCTCCGCCTGAGTCATTTCCAGCGCGTGGCGTTGCTTCGCCAAATGGAATGCCTTCGCCGAATTGTGAATACTCAGTCAGTGGGCCAGCATCCAGACGCTGCTGATCACGAAGCTTAACGCGACAAAGGTTCAAGACGCCGTCCTGCATGGCCGCCATAACTTTTTGACCACGACCGGTTTTTTCGCGCTGGAGCAGGGCTGTTGTGATGCCAAGTGCCAGATGTAAGCCAGTGCCGGAATCGCCAATTTGCGCGCCCGTCACAACAGGGATGCCATCGACAAATCCTGTCGTAGACGCGGAGCCGCCCGCACACTGCGCGACATTTTCGTAAACTTTGCAGTCCTCGTATTTGCCAGGACCAAAGCCCTTGATCGAGGCCATAATCATACGTGGATTGAGCTCTTGAATTCGCTCCCAGGTAAAGCCCATCCGGTCCAATGCACCAGGTGCAAAATTCTCGACAAGCACATCACAGGTTTTAATAAGGCGCTCGAGGACTTCTTTGCCGGTCTCGTTCTTACTGTTCAGCTCGATCGACCGTTTATTGTGGTTGAGCATCGTAAAATAAAGAGAGTCTGCACCAGGCACATCGACCAACTGTTTACGTGTCGCATCGCCAACGCCTGGGCGTTCAACCTTGATGACATCCGCGCCAAACCAAGCCAGTAATTGTGTGCAGGTTGGACCTGACTGTACGTGGGTGAAGTCGAGTATTTTGATACCTTCGAGTGCTTTCATTTTGCGCCTCTTGAATTGGAGTTGATTTATTTTTGTAATGTCATTTCTTTGCCACAACGCTTTGCGGGTTGAGATTGCCGATGCGGCCACTCTCGGTGCCGGCATTTTCGTCGATCACAGCATTGATAAGAGCGGGCTTTCCAAAATCCATTGCCTCGTTTACGGCGCGTTTAAGGTCATCTGGTGAAGTGACGTAATAGCCAACGCCACCAAACGCTTCCATCATTTTGTCGTAACGGGCATCTTTAACAAACACGGTCGGTGCCACATCTTCGCCGCCGGTTGGATTAACGTCAGTGCCGCGGTAAATGCCGCCGTTGTTAAAGACCACAACACAAATTGGCAGGTTGTAGCGGCAGATGGTTTCGATCTCCATGCCGGAAAATCCAAACGCACTGTCACCTTCGACGGCTAGAACTGGACATCCTGTTTCGACAGCTGCGGCGATGGCTTGACCCATGCCAATACCCATAACGCCCCAGGTTCCGACATCTAAGCGTTTGCGGGGTTTATGCATATCAATAATGCTTCGAGCGAAATCGAGGGTATTTGCACCTTCATTCACTAGGATTGCATCAGGGCGTTCATTAATAATAATACGAAGTGCGCCAAGCGCGCCTTGATAATCCATAGGGACATTATTGTTCTGAAGCTTCGGCGCCATACGTTCAATATTGGATTGCTTCTTGGCGTAAATAGCTTCGGTCCATTCGCTAGGAGGCGTTGACCAATCATTACCCATGCCATCAAGGAATGCTGAAACGCATGAGCCGATATCACCAACGACAGGCGCTGCAATTTCGACATTGCTGTCCATCTCTTTAGGTTCAATGTCGATCTGCACAAATTGCTTTGGTTTATCGCCCCAGGTTTTTCCTTTGCCGTGGGATAAAAGCCAGTTGAGGCGTGCACCTATCATGATGACGACGTCGGCTTCCTTTAGGGCGAGGGATCGTGCGGGCCCAGCTGATTGTGGGTGCGTGTCCGGCAACAATCCTTTCGCCATGCTCATTGGTAAATAAGGGATGCCGCTTTTTTCAACAAAAGCCCGGATATCATAGTCGGCCTGTGCATACGCAGCACCTTTGCCAAGAATGATTAACGGGCGTTTGGCACCTTTTATAACGTTGAGAGCCCGCTCGACTGCACTAGGGGCAGGTAACTGTGCAGGCGCTGCGTCGATAACTTTGACGAGTGACTTTTCACCCGCGATAGCATCCATCGTTTGACCAAGAAGCTTGGCTGGCAAGTCGAGATAGACACCGCCAGGACGACCAGAGACTGCTGCGCGAATGGCGCGAGCAATGCCAATGCCGATATCTTCAGCATGTAGAATACGGAAAGCTGCTTTGCAAAGTGGCTTAGCAATGGCGAGCTGGTCCATTTCTTCGTAGTCGCCTTGTTGCAGATCAACGATCTCTCGTTCAGATGAACCACTGATCAGGATCATCGGAAAACAGTTGGTCGTGGCATGTGCCAAAGCGGTCAGGCCATTCAGGAAACCTGGCGCAGAAACTGTCATACATATTCCGGGCTTCTTCGTAAGGTAGCCTGCGATCGCCGCAGCGTATCCTGCATGCTGTTCATGGCGGAATGATAAAACACGTAGACCTTCGGCCTGCATATACCGTCCCAGATCTGTAATCGGAATGCCGGGCACATTATAAATGGTTTTAACATCATTAAGCTTGAGCGCGTCGATGACGAGATGGAACCCGTCTGTAAGCTCGCCAATGTTTTCTTCAGTTGATTTATCGGTCGCAGTCGACGACATGTTATCGGTCTCCATAGAATAATTCAGGCGTCAGCCTGTTGATTTTTGCTCTGATCCCGATGCGACATCAATGGCATTGCCATGGACGTCCATCGGCGGATCGGTGAATTCGTGCCAACTTTGGCGAATGTGTGCATGAAGCTGCATGGTGTGCTTGCGGACCAGCTTGCTTGCGAGGTCGCTGTCCCGCTTTTCAAGCGCTTCAATAATATGCATGTGGTCATCAACGGATAAGTTAACCCGGTCGGCCTCAGCCATTGTGCGGGCACGGATTGCACGCATGTGTAAGAACAGGTCGTCGGCAATAGATTTTAACATCGCACATTCTGATAGCTCGAGAATACGTTTATGGAAGCGGATATTCGCATCTGAATATTCGTCCATATGTTCACGTGCTTCTTTTTTCGTGTAATCAGAAACCATACGACGCAACGAGCCTATGTCGCCATCGGTGGCATGAATTGTTACAAGCCGTGCTGCCATGCTTTCTAATGCCGCCCAAACGGTGACCATCTCGAGGACTTCAACGAGCGATTTGCGTTTGATGAAGATGCCTTTGCGGGGCTGGATATCGACAAAGCCTTCCTGTTCAAGACGCGCTAGAGCTTCTCGAATTGGCGTACGAGAAATGCCCAGTTGATCGGCCATTTTTCGTTCTTCGAGTTTCAGATTGGCGTCAGCAGCATAGATGTTCATGTTCGTAATGCCATCCTTCAAGACATCATAAATATGATCTTTGAGGCTGAAATTAGTTCCTACTGCCTTGAGCTTTAAGCCCTGCGCCATTCTATCTCTCGCTTTGTCGTTATCCAGAATTTGTATGTCGGTTATCTGAAAAGCTATAAGTGTATAGGCTGAATTTCATTTTATATCTGGTATACCATATGCCAGTTAATTTTCCTCAGCAATACCATAAAATAGAAATATTATGCTGCGCTGCACTAAATTTTTATCTGAAAAGTCCCAGAAAATAGGGATTTTTTGCATTGTTGGAAATTTTTTTGTGGTATATGGTATACCAGATAAGTCCAGGTTTTCTTCGCTTTGATCTTTAAAATATTTAAAGTTATTTCTATAGTAGAGTCAAATATAATTGTGATATATCAAATGAGGTCGTAAATAGGACAAAGTATCTGGAATGATCAATTTAGAAAGATTTGTCGCTGGAAAACATCTGACTTAAAGGTGTTAATCCAACCTAAAGCCAGAATGAAACGCTTGATAAGGTAATTTGAACGATGGACACGCATTTAATTAAAAAGAAAACCAAACCTGTGCGTCCGGGTGGTAAGTCGAGAAAGAAAGCGCGTCCATTTCCTAAGGGGCGTCAGGTCGTACCTTCTGCACTTAAAGACGTGCAGAAACTCCTTACAGGTAAGTCTCTCGCAAGTGAAATGCTGATTGAGCACTTACATCTTATTCAAGATAAATTCGGACATTTGTCTGCAGAGCATTTGGCGGCGCTGGCGGAAGAAATGAAATTAGCCCAGGCCGAAGTCTACGAAGTTGCGACCTTCTATCATCATTTTGATGTCGTACGGGAGGGTGAGAATGCTCCCCCAGAAATCACGATCCGAGTTTGTGACTCGCTCAGTTGTGAGATGGCAGGCGCACAAGACATTATGAAGGCTTTAAAGGATAAAGCGCCAAAGTATGTTCGTGTGCAGCATGCGCCATGTATGGGCTTATGTGACAAAGCACCAGCCGCAGCTATTGGCAAAAACTATACGGGTGATGTCTCAGTCTCGAATTTACTCAAGGCGGCAAAAGCCCGAGATGTAAAACCGGAAAAGCCCAAGTATCAAACCTTCGATGCGTATGTGAAGGATGGCGGCTACAAGGTTCTGAAGAAGCTCCGAAAGGGTGCGAAATCTCCAGACGACGTTATTGAAACATTGCTTGAAGCTGGGCTGCGCGGGCTCGGTGGTGCAGGTTTTCCATCAGGCCAGAAATGGAAATTTGTACGTGCCGTCGAAGGCACGCGTTATATGTGTATCAACGCAGACGAAGGTGAGCCTGGAACTTTTAAAGACCGATTATACCTGCAAACTAAGCCGCATCAATTCCTCGAAGGTATGTTAATTGGTGCATGGGGCGTAGAAGCTGATGCTGTCTATATTTATCTTCGTGATGAGTATCCAGCGATCCGAAATATCCTCGTCAAAGAAATAGCGCTTCTCGAAAAAAAGAAGATCATTAAACCTGGGTATGTCCATCTTCGTCGTGGCGCAGGTGCGTATATCTGTGGTGAAGAAAGCGCGATGATTGAGAGTATCGAAGGCAAACGCGGCCTACCAAGGCACCGACCGCCTTATGTGGCTCAAGTTGGTTTGTTTGGCCGCCCGACGTTAGTTCACAACGTTGAAACTGTTTACTTGATGCCGGAAATTCTCGCCAAAGGGGCCGATTGGTTCATTAAAGAAGGACGTGAAGGGCATAAGGGAAATCGTTCATACTCGGTATCGGGACGTGTGAAGAAACCGGGTGTTGTTCTAACCGCAGCTGGTGCAACGGCCGAAGAGCTGATTGAACTTTGCGGTGGCATGGAAAGAGACCACACCTTTAAAGGATATCTTCCAGGCGGTCCTTCAGGCGGGATACTGCCTGCCAAGATGGGCAATCTTCCATTAGATTTCGGCCAGCTTGAAAAGTATGGGTCGTTTGTGGGGTCACACGCTGTCGTCATTTTATCAGACAAAGATCACATGCGTGATGTGTCGGTGAATTTGCTTAAGTTCTTTGAAGACGAAAGCTGTGGTCAGTGCACACCGTGTCGTGTTGGCTGTGAAAAAGCCGTAAAGCTGATGAGTGCGAAAAAGTGGAATACAAACTTGCTTGGGCAACTATCAGGTGCGATGACGGATGCATCAATTTGTGGCCTTGGCCAGGCGGCACCAAACCCTATTAAATCGGTAATAAAATACTTCAAGAAGGATGTTTCCTGATGTCGGATAAAATCACCTTCAACCTAGATGGCAAAAAAGTAATAGCTGAACTGGGCGAATCCATTTGGCAGGTAGCGAAACGACAAGGCACAACGATCCCGCATCTATGCTGGAAAGACGAACCAGGTTACCGGGCCGATGGAAATTGTCGCGCCTGTATGGTTGAAGTTGAGGGTGAGCGAGTTCTAGCGGCTTCATGTGTGCGTCAGCCAACTGCAGGCATGAATGTTATCACGCAGTCTGAGCGCGCGAAGACGTCACGCAAAATGGTGATTGAGCTTTTACTCGCAGACCAGCCCAAGATGAAAGACGCCCACGATAGTGAGTCAGATTTCATCGGTTGGACGAAGGCGATGAACGTAAAGACGTCACGATTCCCTAAATCCAAACGACCAAAAACAGATATCTCCCACTCGGCTATGGCCGTCAATTTAGATGCATGTATTCATTGTAACTTGTGTGTACGCGCATGCCGTGAAGTGCAGGTGAATGATGTTATTGGCATGGCGTCACGGGGCGCTGATTCAAAGATCGTCTTTGATTTTGATGATCCTATGGGACAATCCAGCTGCGTTGCATGTGGCGAATGTGTGCAGATATGCCCAACGGGCGCGCTCATGCCGAAAACGATTGTTGATGACAAGGGCCGGGGTGGTCGTGTTGCTGACCGTGAAGTGAACTCGGTCTGCCCATATTGTGGTGTTGGTTGCCAAATCACTTACAAGATACGTAATAACAAGAAAACAGGCCGTGATGAAATCGCTTGGGTCGAAGGTGCTGGCGGAAAGTCGAACGAAAATCGTTTATGCGTCAAAGGTCGATTTGGTTTTGATTATGTCACCAGTCCAGAGCGCCTTACCAAACCGTTGATCCGTATTCCCGGCAAGCCCAAGGGGCTGAACATGGATCCAAGTAAGCCTTTGGAGAACTTCCGTGAGGCAACATGGGATGAAGCGCTTAAGGTTGCGGCCAAAGGTCTGAAGACTATTCGGAAAGAAAAGGGCCCAAAGGCACTTGCTGGTTTTGGTTCTGCAAAATGTTCAAACGAAGAAGCGTATCTTTTCCAGAAACTGGTTCGTACCGGTTTTGGCTCTAACAACGTTGATCATTGTACACGGCTTTGTCATGCGTCGTCTGTTGCTGCATTGATGGAAACGATTGGTTCAGGTGCGGTTACAGCACCTTTCATGGCCGTTAAAGATTCTGATGTGATCATTGTGATTGGTGCCAATCCAACAGAGAACCATCCCGTTGCGGCCACTTACTTCAAACAAGCTGCAAAACGTGGTGCCGAGTTGATTGTGATGGATCCTCGTGGGCAGGGACTTAAACGACATTCAACGCATATGCTTCAGTTTAAGTCAGGCTCAGACGTCGCGATGTTGAATGCCATTATGCATGTGATTGTCGAAGAGGATCTGTACGACAAGCAATACATCCAGTCACATACCGAGGGCTTCAAGAATATTAAAAAGCACCTCAAAGATTTCTCGCCTGAAAAGATGGCTGAAATTTGTGGTATTGATGCGGGCGAGCTTCGAACCGTTGCCCGCAAGTATGCAACAGCAGGTCGTTCGATCATCTTTTGGGGGATGGGCGTTTCTCAGCATACGCACGGCACTGACAACGCAAGATGCCTCATCTCGCTGGCCTTGATGACAGGCCAGACGGGGCGTCCCGGCACTGGATTGCACCCATTGCGTGGGCAGAACAATGTTCAGGGCGCGTCTGACGCGGGTCTTATCCCGATGTTGTTGCCCGATTATATGAAGGTTGGGGATACGGACATTCGCGCCAAGTTTGAAAAGCTTTGGGGCGCTGAGCTTGATCCAAATCCGGGCTTAACGGTTGTTGAGATTATAAACGCTATTCACAGTGACGAGATCACGGGGATGTACATTATGGGTGAAAACCCGGCGATGTCAGATCCTGATGCCAATCATGCACGTGCTGCCTTGGCCAAGCTCGATCATCTTGTCGTACAGGACATTTTCCTCACAGAAACGGCGATGTTTGCTGACGTCGTTCTGCCCGCCACAGCATGGCCGGAAAAAGATGGCACAGTCTCCAATACCAACCGTCAGGTCCAAATGGGCCGGAAGGCGCTCGATGCACCGGGCGAGGCAAAGCCAGACTGGTGGATCACACAAGCCATTGCAAAAGGCATGGGGCTTAAGTGGACGTACCGTAAGCCTGAAGATGTGTTTACTGAAATGAAGCAGGCGATGCCGTCGTTGAATAATATTACTTGGGACCGTTTGGAAAATGAAAACTCTGTGACGTATCCTTGTCCGGCTATTGACCATCCTGGTGATGACATCGTGTTTGCGGATCGTTTCCCAACTAATGATGGTCTGGGCAAGTTCGTGCCTGCGAGTGTTCGGGCACCAAACGAAGTTCCAGATAAGAAGTTCCCGTTTATTCTGATTACAGGCCGTCAGTTAGAGCACTGGCACACCGGTGCAATGACCCGCCGATCTTATGTTTTGGATCAGGTGCAACCATCGCCAACCGTTCAGATGAACATGAAGGATATTGATAAATTCGGCATAAATCCAGGTGATATGGTGAAAGTATCGACTAGGCGTGGTGAAGTTAAAATTGCTGTGCGTGTGGATAATATGGTGTCACCAGGTACAGTGTTTATTCCGTTTGCCTATGTTGAGGCGTCGGCAAACGAATTGACCAACCCACAGCTCGATCCGATTGGTAAAATTCCTGAATTTAAATACTGTGCAGCGAAAGTTGAACCGCTTCACTGATTGAACATTACCCTAGATACAAAAAACCGCCGCTGATCAGAGATGACCGGCGGCGGTTTTTGTTTGCATAGAAAGCCTATAGGGCTTCGTCGCCCGTTTCTCCCGTTCGAATACGTACCGCTTGAGAAACGTCGAGAACGAAAATCTTTCCGTCACCGATCTTCCCTGTTTCAGCGGATAATCGAATTGATTCGACAACTCGCTCAGCTCGACCGTCATCGACAACGATTTCGATACGAACTTTGGGTACAAACTCGATATTGTATTCAGCGCCGCGATAAATTTCGGTCTGACCTTTTTGGCGACCGAAGCCTTTGACCTCAGAAACGGTCATGCCTTCGATGCCAAGTTCGGTAAGCGCGTTCCGAACGGCATCGAGCTTAAACGGCTTTATAACTGCCATAATGAGTTTCATCTTTCTCTCCTCCGTTTCGGTTTAGAAATTGTAATCGCGTTCGCCGTGATACGAAAGGTCGAGCCCTTCTTCGGCTTCATCATCAGAAACACGCAAGCCACAGATGGCTTTGGTGATGTAAACAATGATAAGTGTCGCAATCGCAGACCAGGCAATTGTCGCAACAACACCGATGACTTGGACTGTCATCTGGTCTGTCACAGTAACGCCGTCACCGAGCCCAACGCCGCCTAAGCTTTCAAGTGCGAAGAATGCGGCTGCGATTGTGCCAATAATGCCGCCAACACCGTGCACCGCGAAAACGTCTAGGGAGTCATCAAGGTTCATTTTGCTTTTTACGAACCCAACAGCACCGTAGCAGATGAATCCGCCAAGCAGGCCAATGCATAATCCGCCGATAGGTCCGACAAAACCAGAAGCTGGTGTGATTGTTGCCAATCCTGCAACCATCCCAGTGACAACACCAATAAGGCTCGGCTTGCCGAACTTCATCCATTCAATGGCAATCCAGACCAACGATGCTGTCGCAGCAGAAATATGGGTTACGGTCATTGCCATGCCTGCACTGCCATCAGCAGCAAGCGCGCTGCCGGCATTGAAGCCAAACCAGCCAACCCATAACATCGCAGCACCAATCATGGTCATGCCTGGACTGTGCGGTGGATGCAGGTGTTTTGGGTATCCTTGGCGTGCACCAAGAATTTTAACAATCACAAGTGCAGACGTACCGGCTGTCGCGTGAACAACAAGTCCACCAGCAAAATCCATCACACCCATTTCAGCGAGCCAACCGCCGCCCCAAACCCAATGGCATACGGGGGCGTATACGAAGATCATCCAAAGCACACTGATCATCATCATGGATGAGAACTTAATGCGTTCCACATACGCACCAACAATAAGTGCTGGTGTGATGATGGCGAAGGTCATCTGAAACATGAAGAAGACGCTTTCTGGAATATCACCGGACATTGAGTCGAAGCTCACACCTGAAAGCATGACTTTGCCGAGACCACCAATCCATGCATTGCCTTCATCGAAAGCGAGGCTATAGACGACACCCATCCAGAGAATGGATGCCATGCAGGCGATTGCAAAGCAGTGCATCAATACTGAAAGCACGTTTTTGGCTTGAACCAAACCACCGTAAAATAGGGCCAGACCCGGAAGTGTCATGAAAAGTACAAGCGCAGTGGACGTTAATATCCACGCAGTATTTGCGCCATTAAGTTCTTGAGCTGATGCAGGCGATGCAATAGCGATAACGGATAGGCCCAGCAATGCTGCGCCAACCCGGTTAAAAATAACCGACATGTGGTCTCCTCCAATATAAAAAGTTCGAAACCAATAGCTCTTCCAAGCCAACCTCTGGTCCGACCTTAGTGTATAAACCGTGATCATTTTTTATCTGAGTTGCCTAAATTGCAGGCAATTCTCACTTTTGACCTCACGGTTCTCCCATTACAGGCTCCACACAGCAATTCTGGGGCCAACTTTTAACGTGACAGTTTACAACGCGGGCTAGGTTCGTGAATATGGCGTCTGAATTTTTAAAAATAAGGAATATTGAAATGCGTACAGGTGGTCAGATGGTTGTGGAGGCGCTCGTCGCCAATGGTATTGATCGCGTGTTCTGCGTGCCTGGAGAGAGCTATCTCGCTGTTCTTGATGCGCTGTATGATGTTTCCAACAAAATCCACGTGACGGTATGTCGCCAAGAAGGCGGTGCAGCCAACATGGCTGAGGCTTATGGTAAGTTAACGGGTAAGCCAGGTGTCGTTATTGTGACCCGTGGTCCGGGCGCAACTAATGCATCAATTGGTGTGCACACTGGCTTTCAAGACTCAACGCCGATGATTGTCCTTATTGGGCAGGTAGCTGCTTACCAAGCCGACCGTGAGGCGTTCCAGGAGATTGATTATCGCCGTATGTTCGGCCAAATGGCGAAATGGGTCGCTGAAATCAACGAAACCTCACGTGTGCCTGAATATATGAGTAGAGCGTTTCAAACGGCAGTCGCGGGTCGCCCGGGTCCTGTCGTCTTGTCACTTCCTGAAGATATGTTATCGACCAAAGCCGATGCGCCAGAAACACGCCCTGTGACGATTGCCAAGCCAGGTGTTTCAGAATCGGATGTTGAGGCATTCCGCGACAGATTAGCTAAGGGTAAGCGTCCATTGGTGCTGGTCGGTGGCGGCGGCTGGTCTCCAGCAGCGTCAGAGGCATTAACGGTATTTGCCGAAGCGAATGACTTGCCTGTCGCGTGCGCATTTCGTCGTCAGGATAGCTTCGATAACTTGCATCCTTTATACGCGGGACACGTCGGCATCGGTGCGGATCCAAAATTGGTTGAGCGGGTGAAAACAGCAGATCCTTTGGTCGTGATTGGCCCCCGTTTGGGCGAGATGACCACTGCAGATTACGAGCTATTGAGTTCTCCGCACCCAACCCAGTCCTTGATACACGTTCATCCTTCCGGTGAAGAATTGAACCGGGTGTTTGCGGCTGAATTGCCAATCCAGGCAGATGTCACAAAATTCCTTCAAGCCTGCGCAGAAATGCCAGTTATTGAGACGCGAGCTTGGGCAGATGATGCCAAAGCGGCGCACGCAGATTTCATGACGTTCACGACCCCACCTGAATCTGATAGTGCAGTGAGCATGGGACGTGTCATGGAAATTGTCCGTGATACTTTACCAGATGACGCCATCATCACGAACGGTGCTGGAAACTATGCAGGCTGGGTCCATCGTTATTACCGGTTCCGGAAACCTGGTACGCAGTTGGCACCAACCTCAGGTGCGATGGGATACGGATTGCCTGCAGCGGTTGCCGCAAAGTTGAAAGACTCCAACCGTGTTGTTGTGTCGTTCTCGGGTGACGGATGTTTCCAGATGAATTGCCAGGAAATTGGCACCGCAATGCAATACGGCGCAAAGGTCCTGTTCATTGTAGTGAATAACAGCATGTACGGTACCATTCGTGTGCATCAGGAAAAGCGCTTCCCGGGACGAATTTCCGGGACAGACATTGTTAATCCAAATTTCCCTGCCATATGTGAGGCCTATGGTGGCAAAGGGTTTCTCGTCAAAACAACCGAACAATTTGAAGGTGCGCTGACTGAGGCATTGAAGGGGGATCATATGGCATTGATCGAAATTCAGATTGATCCTGATGATATTTCACCTGGTCTGAAGCTAAGCGCAATCAACGGATGAGCAACACACCGGAAGACGAAGTTATCCTGTTTGCGAACGAAGCTTTTTATACTGCTTTCGCTTCGGGTGACGTCGATGCGATGGATAAACTCTGGGCCCATGAACACCCCTGTGCATGCTTACATCCGGGCGCGCCACCGCTTATGGAGCGTGAAGAGATTATGATGAGTTGGCAGCATATTCTTGCAGATGCTGGTGTAACCAGCATTGATATGCATTCTGCTAAAGTCATTGCGTCAGGTGATGTGGCCTTGGTTGTATGCATTGAAGCATTAGCCGGGGGTGCGTTGGTCGCAACGAACGGCTTTATTCTCGAAGATGGGCAATGGCGGATGATACTGCATCAGGCAGGCCCATGTCCCGATGCACTTGGGCCTGATGAAGATGAGGATGACGATCCACAGGTGCATTGATTTTTGTCGTTATAAAATGTCTCAGCTTATTTTGTGCCATTAATTATTCCGCTTAGTATTCGGATGCCTGGCTCAATACGCTCGCTTGGCAATGATGAGAATCCTAATCTAAAATAGTTTCTCGGTCGTCTTTTCCTAAGAAAATGAACGCGACCTGGTTCAATCAATACACCTTCGGCTTTAGCCTGTTCTGCCAAAACTTCCGCGTCCAGATTTTCAGGACCGCGGACCCAAAAGCTCGTGCCACCAAAGCCTGGTTTCGTTGCAGATGCTGGAAGATGTTGCTGCAGTGCCTGATCCATCGCCGACCAGCGAATACGAAACTCTCGGTGTAATCGATGGATTAATGCGTCATGGTGGCCAAGGGCTAGAAACAGGGCTGTCTGACGTTGATTGACGGTGGGTGGGTGTCGCAACATCAAGCGACGTAGCGCACGCGCCTCCTCGATAAGGCGTCTCGACCCAACCATGAACCCCAACCGAAGGCCGGGAAACAGCGACTTCGACAAAGAGCCCACATAAATCACGCGACCATCTTCATCCATTGATTTTAATGCAGGGGTTTGTCGTCCGACGTAATTCGTCTCAAACTCGTAATCATCTTCAATCAGAACGGTATCGTTGATGGCGGCACGCTCAAGTAAGGCTTGTCGTCGTTCCAGTGGCATCGTCGCTGTCGTTGGAAACTGATGACTCGGCGTTACATATAAATAGTCGCACCCATCAATTTTCTTATTTACCGGGAGCCCCTGCTCATCAACTGGGATTGTGATCACTTTATCAGTTTTTAGGCGCGCAATGTTGCGCATATCTGGATAGCCAGGGTCTTCAACGCCGACAGTGGTCTTTTCGGTAAACAGAAGACTGGCAAGAATATAGAGAGCGTTTTGTGCGCCCATCGTCACAAGAATTTCGTCCGCACGTGCGGTTATGCCACGGCGCGGTAGAATATGCGTGCGTATTTGCTCAATTAACATCGGATCATCATGAATGAGACGATCACCTGTCCAGGCATCCATCGCGCGTCGGCCTAAGGCTTGGCGGGCGCATTCACGCCATGCAGCTAACGGAAAAAGTTGTTGGTCAACTTGCCCATAGACAAACGGGTAAGGGTAAGATGGCCAATCTATTGCTTTTTCAATGTTTTCCTGCCTGCTGGGATGGACGCGAAAGCGCGCGGCCCAGTCGGGTTCACGTTCAGAACGTTCATCATCTGAAGTCTCTGGCTGTGCCATGGAGCCGACCAAATCTTCATTGACGTAATACCCGCTGCGTTCTTGCGCCAATAAGTAACCGTCATCGACAAGATCTTGATAGGCGAGCACGACAGTGTTCCGAGATACGCCTAGATTGACGGCCATGCGGCGACTTGAAGGCAAAGGTTCACCACCGCCGAGTTGCCCGCCCAATATTGCGCTGACAAGGGTTTCGCGTATCTGAGCTTGTAACGAGATATTCTCGTTGCGTTTTAAATGGAAAATGGCGTCTCGCAAAAAAAAGTATCCCCACCAAATTTGCACAAAACACGTGTGGTCCAGCGTAAAGCTAGAATCTGGCCCTATTACAGGTCCAGGTCAAACGTCTAACGTGTTGTTAAATATTGTCGTGTTATCGATGTAAAAACTGATTTATTAAATATTTAACGCGTGGCTATGTCTTGGCTATCTAATTTACCCGCCCCCTGGAGGATCTTATGGAATATACGAATAACTCACTTGAGCAGCATTGGATGCCGTTCACGGCCAACCGTGACTTTAAAGCGGACCCTCGAATTGTCGTTAAATCCGAAGGTATGTACTACATCGATCACAAAGGTGGCTCGGTCCTTGATGGATGTTCTGGATTGTTTTGTGCGCCGCTTGGGCATGGTCGCCCTGAAATTGCGAATGCGGTTCGGGATCAGCTTCTAACCAACGATTATGCCCCTCCATTTCAAGTTGGTCATCCGGGCTCATTCGAGCTGGCAAGCCGGATTGCACGGATCACACCCGAGCCAATCAATCATGTGTTCTTTGTGAACTCTGGTTCAGAATCGATTGATACCGCATTGAAGATGGCCATGGCATATCACCGGGCCAAGGGTGACGGTCATCGTACCCGCTTCGTGTCGCGTGAGCGCGCTTACCATGGTGTGAACATTGGTGGCGTCAGCTTGGCTGGCATGGTGAAAAACCGTGAGACCTTTTCTGGGGTCATGCCAAACGTCGTATGCATGCGTCACACATTAATGGAAGAAAATGCGTTTATTCCGGGGCAGCCTGAACGTGGTGTTGAGTTGGCTGAAGACTTGGCGCGTATGTGTGAAACCTATGGTGGCAGTACGATTGCGGCTGTATTTGTTGAGCCGGTTGCGGGTTCAACGGGATGTATTGTCCCACCTGTTGGTTACCTGGAGCGGCTTCGGGAAATTTGTGATCAGCACGGCATCTTGCTTGTTTTTGATGAAGTGATTACAGGGTTTGGTCGTTTGGGTCATAGCTTTGCCGCTGATGCTTTTGGTGTCACTCCAGATATCATGACGATGGCCAAAGCGATCACGAACGGTGCTCAGCCAATGGGTGCTGTTGCCGTAAAAGATGAAATTTATGAAACCATCACAAATGCATCACCAGAAGATGCGATTGAGTTCTTCCATGGATATACTTTCTCTGGGCACCCTGCTGCGTGTGCAGCGGGTAATGTGACGCAGGATATTTTCCAACGTGAAGGCTTGTTCGAGCGTGCGAATAAAATGTCCGGTTACTTTGCCGATGCGGTCCACAGCCTCAAAGATATTGAGGCGATCAAGGACATTCGGAGCTATGGTCTTATGGCCGCGGTTGAAGTGAAACCTCGGGGTGCGCCTGGTTCGCTTGGTACGAAGTTGCAAAAAGAACTTTTCTGGAATGGACTGCATGTGAAATTCACCGGTGATTCTGGCATTCTTGCCCCGCAGTTTGTCGTCGAAGAAAAGCACATTGATGAGATGGTCGATAAGCTTCGTAAAACACTCTCAAAAGTCTAACCGTCATTTACCTCACCTTGTGGCCTCAAATTTGGGGCTGCAAGGTGAAGGTGTTAATCGGCCACTATTCGCCGAACGTCTTCCTTACCTTCATTTTGGCATCACGAATTAAAACCACTTAATCCCTGGTTCATGTATTCCTGGTCGGCAGCGGCCATGGCACGGATACGTGCTTCGGTAAGTTCTTTGACGGTTTGTCCGGAAACAATTTCGAATACGGCACGCTTATATCCGAAGGCCGTGTAGACAGATTTGTCGACTAAGCCGAAGTAGCCGGCGACCTCATAGTCGTAGAATAGTTCTTCATAAGGATCATCTGCATGTGCGGATGCAGGTAACGTTGCTGCCGCTATCAATAGAACAAAGACTGCTGCGCACTTTTTGGATAGGTTATAATTATGCAGCGATGAACTTGTCACGATACTCTGTACGGATCGAGGCGTACCATGCGGGCTCGTCGGGCCACCACCAAAGATTTGCAAGCGCATCGCCAGGATAGGCCTTGTTAAAGGCATCTTTTGATTTTACATCCAGTTTATCCGCGTATCCTTTAATCGTTCCATTGTAGCCGGTTTTAATGGCTGAATCAGCGGCAGCATCAATGGTATAAATAGCATTGACGAGTTCGTAGGTCTCGTCCTTGTTCTCTGCGCCAATTGGCATGGAGAGGCCGTCTAACCAGGCAAAGGCACCTTCTTTAGGGGCCATGAATTGTACGGGTTTATCGTCCTTAAATAGCTCAATTGCAGGGCCGTCCCAAGTTTGCCCCAGAACAACCCCATTTTGCATGAAGCCTGTTTTTTGTGTGCCATGATCATTCCAGAATTGTTTGATCCATGGCTTATGCTCGACGGCAAACTTAGTAATCTCATCCCAAATTTTGCGCATATTGTTTTCATCTTTGTAGGCATTAACGAAAGGTGGCAGTTTGCCAGCACCTTCAAGATAGCGGCCGATGCCAGCCATCATTGAATGAGGACGGCCTTGGATTTTACCTTTCATTTCAGGGATCCAGAGATCGCCGAGCGAGAGTTTACCGTATTCAGTGCTCCAAAGGTCAGTGCGCCACGACATCGCTTCTGTGCCCCAGATGTGTGGAAGATGATATTGCCCACCGTCCCAGGTCCAGGCTTTTGATGCTTTAACAAATGCAGGCTCAACATTGGCGATATTTTTAATCTTGTTCGTTTCCCAGGGCTGCAATAATTCTAAGTCAATCCATTGGCCCTTTCGGTTCAGGGTAGGGGTGATGAGGTCAAAGCCACGCCCTCTTGATGCCTTCATTTTGTTCAGAAGTTCTTCGTTCGAGTCGAGTGATGTGACATTCACTTTGATCTTCGTGTCTTTCTCAAACTTCTTGAGAAAATCATCCGTCAGGTAATTAGTCCAGACGATTGCATTAATGGTGCTTTTCGCAAAAGCATCACGAATAACAAAGGGGCTCGCGATTGCGGCGCCTGCAATGGCGGCAGTTCCTTTTAACACAGAACGGCGATTGAAGGCCTTTGCCACATCAGCTGTCTTTTGGCTGGATCTCATTGATTTAGAGATCATCGAGAAAACTCCCTGATTAATATTATGTATCAGACCTTTGTCTGGTGCGTAAAAGAGTTTGTCTTACAAGCATCGCTTGACCTGATAGCGAGCGGATTCAGCAACGAATACTTCAAAGTACGAGACTGATAGTGGGGAATGGTCAATGGCCCCTAAATGACAATTTAGTTAGATTAGATGCTGTAAGCTGCATACATAGAAATTTCGAGACGAGACGAGGCCCTGAAATCTTCAGATCCAGGGTAAAATGCGCAAGTTTCTGGGGTTCTAGCCCTTGTGTTTAGGGCTGCATGAGCATTTACTACAGCCATGAAAATGAACCAAGAGATCAGGGCGGAGACGACATATGAGCGACCAAATTCACCACTTTATTGATGGAAAAATTGTCCAGGGCCAGAGCGGACGTTTTGGCGGTGTGTTCAATCCCGCAATAGGTGAAGAGACGAAGCAGGTCGCTTTGGCATCTGCGGATGAAACCCGGGCTGCGATTGCGAGTGCGGCTGCAGCACTTCCAGGTTGGTCAGCGACACCCGCGGCGAAACGCGCACAGGTGATGTTCAAGTTTCGTGATCTTTTGATGACCAACCATGATGCCATTGCCGAAGCGATCTCAGCTGAGCACGGTAAGACATTCGATGATGCGAAGGGTGAAGTCGCCCGTGGGATCGAAGTTGTCGAGTTCGTTTGTGGTATTCCACATCTTATGAAGGGTGAGTATTCTGACAATGTTGCGTCTGGCGTCGACAGTGTTGGTATACGCCAGCCGGTAGGTGTTTGCGCAGGTATCACTCCATTCAACTTCCCTGCTATGGTGCCTATGTGGATGTTCCCCGTGGCCTTGGCATGTGGCAATACTTTCATCCTCAAACCTTCCGAGCGTGACCCTTCTGCACCTTTGCTGATTGCTCAGTTGCTGATTGATGCAGGTTTACCTGCTGGATGTTTGAATGTCGTCAATGGCGACAAAGAGGCGGTTGATACGCTTTTGACTGATCCGTCAGTGAGCGCAATCAGCTTCGTTGGGTCGACCGCAATTGGCCGTTATATCTATGAAACAGGGTGTGCCAACGGTAAGCGCGTACAAGCACTGTGTGGTGCGAAAAACCATATGGTCATTATGCCGGATGCAGACATTGATCAGGCTGTTGATGCCGCTGTTGGTGCGGCGTTTGGTTCTGCGGGCGAGCGTTGTATGGCCGTATCTGTAGCCGTTGCTGTCGGAGACGAAGCCGCAAATAGCTTTGTTGAGAAAATGGCGCCAAGGGTACGTAGTCTCAAAATTGGTCCGTATACAGACCGGTCAGCTGAAATGGGCCCTGTTATTACGCAAGAATCTAAAGACCGGGTTGAGCGGTATATCTCAGAAGGTGAAGCTGATGGCGCTGAAGTTGTTGTCGATGGTCGTGGGATTAGTCTTCAAGGATATGAGAACGGCTTCTTTGTTGGTGGCACGCTCATCGACCGCGTGACCAAGGATATGTCTGTCTATACTGACGAGATTTTTGGCCCCGTGCTCTCAGTCGTCCGTGCAGAAAGCTATGAAGAAGCAAAGCAGCTGGTCACAGAACATGAGTACGGAAACGGTGCAGCAATCTTTACCCGGGACGGTGATACTGCGCGCGACTTCGTGCGGGATGTGAACATTGGTATGGTTGGCGTGAATGTGCCGATCCCTGTACCTGTTGCTTACCACTCCTTCGGCGGATGGAAGGCATCATTGTTTGGCGATCACTCTATCCATGGGATGGAGGGTATTCGCTTCTACACGAAACTCAAAACAGTGACAGCACGCTGGCCATCAGGCGTCAAAGAAGGTGCCGTGTTTAACTTCTCGGCAGGTTCTGACGTTTAAAGAGGTTCTGGAACGTCACCGGTTTTTAAGAACTGAACACTATCTTTGAGCGACGACGCGAAGCCTTGAAAAGGGGCGCTCAAGGATAGGACCAATCGGACGTGTCCAATTTCTGGATATATATGTGCATGTGCGCTTACACCTGCTGCTGATAAGGCAGATGCGAGTTGTTTGCTGTTCTTAGGAAGAACCAGCGTGTCATCTCCGCCATGAAGCAATAGTGCACTGGGTGCGCCTGATCTTCGTCTGATAAGTCTGAAAATATGTCACGTACGGAACTCACTTTGCTGGGATAGAATGCGTACGGACCTGCCAAGCCGACCCAGCGCCCAAGCACCTCACGAGATAGATTTTCACGCGTCAGATATTTTTTTATCCAGCGCAATCATCGCAGCGATATGGGTACCAGCTGAGTGGCCCACCATGTGAATTTGATCTGATTGTCCGCCGTACTTTTCAGCGTTCTGCGTTAGCCAGGCAACGGCTTTGGCACCATCATGTACAAAGGCTGGAAATTTAACGTCTGGGTATGAGCGGTAATCTGCGACGGCAACGAGGTATCCTTCACGGACGAGAGCTCTGGCAGCGAAGGCTTATTTCTCTCGCTTCCAGCTTCCACCATAGAAGAACAAGATCGTCGGAAGTGCTGCTTGCGCTCCATCAGGACGATATAAATACAACATTTGCCGATCGCCAGTCCCATAGCTGATATCAGGTATGGCCGTTATGCCACTACTTGGAGCCATAGCATTGACCGCTGATAAGGGCGAACAGGCTTGCAAGATAACGAGTGCCGCTGCGATGAGAGTGATCAACGGCTGCGAAGGATAAGGCGTTTCATAACAATATCTACGCGCTTTATGGCATTTTGGATGACGATCAAAGAATAATGAAAATGAAAAAAATTTCATTTGACTGAAAATAATCTTTCGTCTTTTCTTAGGGGTATGGATGCAAACACGATACCTGAAGATAACAATGGCGCAGAGATTGGCGCAGAAATACGCAGCCTTCGTAAGGCGCGCGGCTTAACGCTTGAAGATCTTGCTGCAAAAATAGGCCGTTCTGTTGGCTATATAAGCCAAGTTGAGCGAGGTATTTCTCCTCTGACAATTCCGAACTTAAAAGCAATTGCAGAAGTACTTGGGGTTGGGATTAATTGGTTCTTTCGGGGGGAAGCATCCCAAGATGCTGATGAGAAAGACATTATCGTAAGAAGAAATAATCGCCAGAAACTCGCATTTCCCGGCACGGGCGTGCGTGAAGAGCTGCTCTCACCTCGATTGAATGGTTTGTTTGAATTGATTATTGGGTCGTTCGCGCCAGGCGCTGAGACAGGCGATGCAAAATACGCCCAAACGGGCGAAGAGGGAGGTATGGTCATTTCCGGTGAGTTGGAATTGATCATTGATGGAAAGTCCCATCATTTGATGGCTGGGGATGCTTTTACCTTCCCATTATCAGCGCCACACAAGGCGCGAAACTCAACAGATAAAGAAACAACGGTGCTATGGGTCATTGCGCCGCCAACCTATTAAAATTATTCACGCAGGAGTAAATTGATATGGCTAAAGAATTACCGAAAAGCGCACGCGTTGTTATTGTCGGCGGTGGTGTGATCGGATGTAGCATCGCTTATCACCTTACAAAACTTGGTGTATCTGATGTCGTGTTGCTTGAACGCAAGCAGTTGACGTCCGGGACAACGTGGCATGCTGCGGGTTTGATTGGGCAGCTGCGTGATAACCATACGATGACGGCATTGGCGCAATATACTGCAGAACTTTACAAAGAGCTCGAAGAAGAGACGGGGCAGGCGACAGGCTATAAAATCAATGGGTCATTATCGACTGCAACGAATGCTGAGCGGATGGAAGATCTTGTCCGGCGTGCTGATATGGCGAAAGTCTTTGGGTTGCAAGTTGATGTACTCGGTCCTCAGGGATGTAAAGATCACCACCCATTGATTGAAGTCCATGATGTGGTCGGTGGTATTTTCATTCCGTCAGACGGCCAGGCAGATCCTATTGGGATAACGCAAGCACTGGCGAAGGGTGCACGTAATGGTGGCGCGGAAATTTTTGAGAACATGCTCGTCAATGATATCATTACGGACGGTACGAAGGTGACGGGTGTCGTAACAGATGAAGGCACAATCACGGCCGATTCCGTTGTGCTGGCTTGTGGTATGTGGACGCGAGAGCTCGCCGGTCGACTTGGCGTGACAGTTCCGCTTCATGCCTGTGAACACTTCTATATTCTGACAGAGCCGTTTGAAGGGGTAACACCTGATCTGCCTGTTTACCGCGACTATGATCACCATGCGTATTACAAAGAAGATGCAGGCAAGATATTGCTGGGTGCGTTCGAGCCCGTTGCAAAACCTTGGGGCATGGATGGTATTTCTCCAGACTTCTGCTTTGACCAGCTACCAGATGATTTTGACCATTTCGAACCGATACTCGAAGACGCAATTCGGCGGATGCCCGCACTAGAGAATGCAGGGATACAAACATTCTTCTGTGGACCTGAAAGCTTTACGCAGGATGACAGGTATCATCTTGGTGCAGCGCCGGAACTCGAAGGACTCTTTATTGCTGCGGGTATGAATTCGATTGGCGTTCAGTCAGCAGGCGGTGTTGGTCGTACCATGGCGAGCTGGATTGTGGATGGTCATCCTCCTGGTGATTTTAATGGCGTTGATATTCGCCGGAATCTTCCGTTCATGCGGAACTGCAAATATCTACACGACCGTGTCTCCGAGACATTGGGATTACTCTATGCGGTCCACTATCCATTCTATCAATATAAGACGAGCCGTAACCTAAGGCGCACTCCATTACATGGACACCTGGAAAAGCTTGGTGCTTGTTTCGGTGAAACGTCAGGGTGGGAACGGGCGAACTGGTTTGCACCAGAAGGTGTGAAGCCTGAATATGAATATTCATACAAGCGCCAAAACTGGTTTCAGTATAATGCTGCGGAGCATATTAATGTGCGCGAGAAAGTCGGCATCTTTGATCAGACATCGTTTGCCAAGTTCCGTGTTCAAGGCCGTGATGCCATGAAGGTATTGAACAACATTTCTGCGAACGATGTTGATGTGGAGCCTGGACGTCTTGTGTATACGCAATGGCTCAATGAGCGGGGTGGTATCGAAGCTGATCTGACAATTACACGACTGGCTGAAAACGACTATCTCGTTATCACGGGTGGGAGTGTTCAAGTAAGAGACTTTGACTGGCTCACACGCCATATTCCTGATGACGCCCACTGTATCGCAACCGATGTCACGTCTGCCTATGCCGTGCTCAGTGTCATGGGGCCAAACAGCCGTGCATTATTGCAGTCTCTGACGCCAGACGATCTCTCAAATGAGAACTTCCCGTTTGCGCATTCGCGTGAAATTGAACTGGGCATGGGATTGGTCCGTGCATCAAGGATTACGTACGTTGGTGAGTTGGGTTGGGAGCTATATGTACCCACTGAATTTGCGGCGCATATATTCGAAGTGATCATGGAAGCTGGACCTGAATTTGGCCTCATGCCAGCTGGTTTGCATGCTTTGAATTCGCTGAGAATTGAAAAATCATATCGCCATTGGGGTCATGATATCACCGAAGTTGAAACGCCAATCGAAGCTGGATTAGGTTTTGCTGTGAAAACAGACAAGCCAAGTTTCATTGGGCGTGATGCGATATTACGCCAAAAAGAAACCGGCGTGAAAGCACGCCTCGTGCAGTTCGCCCTGATGGATCCAGAAGCCATGCTTTATCACAATGAGCCGATTTACCGTGATGGTATTATTGTCGGAAATATCGAAAGTGGGATGTATGGTCACACGCTGGGTGCAGCAATTGGACTTGGTTATGTGAAAAATGAAGATGGTGTAGACGCTGACTTTGTTAAATCCGGGACGTATGAGCTTGAGGTTGCGGGGCAACGTATCCCTGCATCAGCGTCATTAAGGCCGATGTATGACCCGAAAAGTGAGCGTATAAAAAGCTAAAATAACCGAGATAAAGTAAACGGTTCTTTAGCAATCCATGGTCTATTCTTGGTTGGTTCACTATGTCATAATCGTAACGACGCTGCTCAAGGGGGCCTCGTGAATTAGCCAGTGACTACGCCAGCTTTACCGACCGCTAAGGAGCTCCTCGCCAAATTAAAGGGTTGGGGGAACCAAAGCCAAGAGCATAATACATTGCTGTTGATCTCGCTTGGGGTGTTGGCGACAGAAGATGCTGAAGCATCCTTTTGGAAAGATCTGGATGAAATGCTTCAAAGCTTTCGTCGATGGCATAATGCAGCAGGGTTTTATCTTTCTAAAACAGAACGGGCATTCTTGGTTAAGATGTCTGAGTTCAATCAGGTTACGTTGATAACCGACGCCAAGGTCGAGCTTTTACGTCTTATCCAGCACTATTTCCCTGATTAGTTTGGCATGATTGATCAGTCGCGATTGCTCCGTGCAATCGACCTGAGGTTTAAATTGCCAAACGCTGTACGGTTTTTAGAGCGCTATGATCAGGAAGAGAAAAAACCAAAGCCAAGCGTGGCACATCGGAAGCTTCGTCGCTTGGGGGAGCAAGATATAGACCGCGTTGTTGAGGTAAACCAACAAATCGGCCCAGAATCGTTCGCAAAGGTGTTCATCCGCCATCAGGTTATGGCTGAGATCGATCCTGGTGGCCCACCAAAAGATATCATGCATGAATATTTTGTTGGAATGGATGCTCTCAAATCTCACGTGTTCCTAGATGTTGAGTTGCGCGGCAGTGGCAACATCTTTAACCAATTAACGATCACATTAGATCGATTGTTGCTAGACGCCTTTAACGACGCAAACCCATCAGGGTCGATGTGTTCGATTAATTTGAATGTTGAGTCCGTATTTACCCGTGCATTCGAAGTCTTCTTAGAAAGTAAGGCGGATGACGCGTTTTCAAATTTGGCATTCGAATTTCGCCAAGCGAACGTCTTGCAGCAGTATGACAAATATGAAGTTGCCGCTAATCTCATTGCATCAAAAAGTGGCGCCATTGCGATTGATGCAATATTTCCAGAAACAGTCGGCATTGTGAATATGAAGCGTCTTAATGCGAATATGGCGAAGATATTCTGGCGTCAGGGTGCCGAAACTATCTTGCCTGGATTTGCTAAGGAAGTTGATGAGATGCAACGTAATGGTACGCGCGTTATCTTGGCACGCGTCGATGACGATCTTGGTATCGAGGTCGGTCATGATCTGGGAATTACGATGTTCCAGGGCTTTCACATTGATAAATTGCTATCGTCTCGCGACCATTAGTGCATAGATTTTATCTGGATGATTTTGACCAATGAATTTGAATCGGGTGTATCTTGCTTCGTTAACGATACGACTCGAGACGCAGGCAAGGTCACATAGACGACAGTACCGACATCTTCTTTACTCGTGATTTCAAATGTTCCGCCATGAAGACCTATCATTGATTTGACCAAGTTGAGGCCAAGTCCTGTGCCTTCTTGATAAATATCTGAGCGCCGACGGGATTGACCAAAAGGTTCTGAAATAAAGGGTAAGTCGAGGGCCGGTATGCCACACCCTGTATCAGATAATGAGATGACGACATCCCCAGTTTTATTGATATCGCACGTCACAAATACGGAGCCGCTGGGTGGTGTGAACTTAACGGCGTTCGACGTCAAATTCAGCAAAACTTGATGAATGGCGCGACGATCAGCAAAAATTGTTAATTCTCTTTGGCTAATTTGCGCTCGAATTTTGACGTTAAGGGCATTCGGCCATGTCGCGGCGATACGTACAACATTGTGAACCATCGTACTGAGATCAATGTTGCTTTGGCGGATTTCGAACTTACCAGCATCAATTTTTGATATATCAAGAATATCATTGATAAGCTATAACAGATGATCAGCACTGCTGCTGATATTGGCTGCGTAGGAGAGGTATTTTGGATGCTCGAGCGGACCGAGATGGCCACGTGTCATAACTTATGACATGCCTTGTATCGCGTTGAGAGGCGTCCGTAATTTATGACTCATGTGTGCCAGGAAAGTTGATTTCGCACGCTCGGCTCGCACGGCACGAAGGCGTTCTTTATCCAATTCTGCATTACGTTTTTTAAGCTCGAAGGTGATAAATGCGACAGCGGCAAGGGGAATGGCGACAACAAACCCGACCAATGCAGCAATGGTCAATCCAAAATAAAGGAAATCTTCGAATATCAATGCTGCTGTCGTTATTTCGTTAATATAGACTTCAGACACAGCGATGACTTTGCCTTCTCGAATCACTGGTGCATAGGCTTCAACATATATGTCAGGTCGATTTGTCTTATTTATGCCGTCTTTTAATTCAGAGTAAGTTTTGCCAGATTTAAGGACGTTTGCAGCATTCATGTTGTGGGTGCCAAGGTCAGCAAAATCTTACTGGTTCGCAACATTTTCATCGAACAAATAACTCAATTGTCCTTTAGAATTAAATAGTTTGAATCTGAATACATCGCCAAACTCGCGAACGTCTTCCAGGAACTTAAGTTCTTCATTACTTAATGTGCCGCCTTCAGCGATCTCGCTTATACGTGGAAGTGTTGCACCGATATATTCTGCCCACGCCACGGCTTTTCGCTTGGCTTGCTGCTTGATAAGTTTTTCACTCGATTCATTCAGCAAGTACGCGCCAACACCGGCAAGCAATGCGATGCCGATAAATACCGCAAGCAGGATAATTCCGCCCCGCTGTATGGCGCGTTGAGTTCTTTTAAGCATTTAAATTTGCCTGTTTATGTCTGTTACGCTTTTAGTCATATTCCTGAATATGACTAAAAGCCACCTGGGCAGCCACATTCGCTTGTCCAGTCAGCACAATATCGTCGCAATTAATGACCACAACCTTACAGACACAAACCTCGCGTATTTGCGATCTATTTGCTCACATCAACCAGGATGGTGGCTCACGTTAGAACAAGCAGAACCTTATGCAGCGGTTTCGTCAATCAATGTCTCGCCGGGCTTAACAATTGTGAAGTCTACAGGTTCGGTGCCAAGTGTTATCTTGTCATCCTTCATGCGCACAACAGTGTAGGTCGAGTTCTCGAGATCGCGAACATCCGGGAAATCTGCGCGGAAATGTGCACCACGGCTATCTTCGCGGGCAGTTGCTGCTGCAACCACTGACCTTGAGACTAGGATCAGGTTCTTGAGATTGATCCAGTCGTGCCATGTCAGGTTATATGCAAGGTTGGTATCAGCTACACCAATAGTATCGAGCTCACCATCAAGATCATCCAGTGTTGCCTTTGCGCGGGCCAGACTTTCGGCGTCTCTAAAGATGCCCGCATCTTCCCACATGTGATCCCAAAGTTTAGTTCGAACCTGATCAATCTGTGCAGGTGGGCGATTGAGTGGCTTGCAGCAGAGCTGTATCGCTTCATCAATGGCGCTTTGATCTGGCTCAACCAATGGTGCGCCGGGCGTTGTCTCACGTGCAATCGTATCACCGGCAATGCCACCGAAAACGGTAGAGTTCGCGACGCCGTTGCCGCCAAGGCGATTGGCGCCATGTACGCCGCCTGTATCTTCACCAGCAGCATAAAGGCCGGGTATTTCAGTTTTGCAGTCAGGCTCAAAGACAATGCCGCCCATCATATAATGAGCGGTTGGCACGACTTCGACATTGCCGCTAACCAAATCAAAACCACAATCGCCACATCGCTCAACCATACCTTTGAAGTTCTTTTTGACCATAGTTGGGTCGAGATGTTTCATCGTAATGTAGAGACCGCCATGCTTGGCAATTGTCCCTGTGCGCATTTCCTGGAACATGCCGCGGCTGACGATATCGCGGGTCGCTCGCTCGCCGCGTTCATCATACTTGTGCATGAACCGCTCACCATTACCGTCCAGCAAATATCCACCTGCACCGCGCAAACCTTCTTCAATAATGGTGCCGGTGATGCGTGTGTCTTCGCCAGCAATCAAGCCGGTTGGATGGAACTGAACCATCTCCATATCACGGAGTGTTAGGCCAAGTCGTATACCCATCGCCATACCATCACAGGTCTTGTCGCCAGATGGCGTGTGATATTTGTACATCGTTGGTCCGCCACCCGTTGCCAGCAGCACTGATTGCGCACGAACCATTCGGAAGATGCCTGCGCGCATATCGATCATCAGCACGCCTGCAATGCGTGAGCCGTCTTTAGCAGGGATCAAAGCTACGGCGCGGTGGTCTTCCATACGCTTGATATCACGCGCCCAGACTTGTTCTGCCAGGCGGTTGATGATTTCAATACCGGTCAAATCGCCTTTATGAACGGTGCGATCAAATGTCTGACCCGCGAAAGCTTTTTGATGCACAGTGCCATCTGGATTTCGATCGAAGAAGCATCCAAGTTCGTTCTCAAGCTCGCGGATACGGACTTGTGCTTGTTCAACCAACGTCCAGGCCAAGTCCTGACGGTTGATCCATTTGCCGCCTTCAACAGTGTCCATAAAGTGACGCTCAACGCTGTCACCGGGTGCCAGTGCAACGTTGTAGCCACCTTGAACCATGCGTGTGCAGCCGCATTTACCAAGCAAGCCTTTAACCGCGACAGTGACTTCCAAGTCCGGGTTTGCAGCCTTAGCATGCAGGGCACCGAACAAACCGGCGCCTCCTGAGCCTAAGACCAGAACATCTGTTTTGTGTTGTTCTATTTTAATATCTACAGGCATTTCAGCGCCCTCCCGGATTAAACAATAATAAAGTGCCCGCAATGACGAGCATTACCAATACGCATTGGCGAAATCGCTTCTCATCAAATTGGCCATACAATCGAACGCCTAACCATGCGCCTACAGCTACGGCAGGCATCGCGATCATGAACCTTGAACCTGTCAAAGACGTCACGAGTCCGCCTGATGCCATCCAACCAAATGCCATACCATGCATGGTCATAATATAAGGCTGTGTCACACCGCGTGTTTGTTCGCGAGACCAGCCGCGTTGCGTGCACCAAATGGCCGGCACAAATCCTGATAGCCCTGCGAAGCCGCCAAGTACGCCACCAATACAGCCCACGCCCGCATTCAATACCTTGCCGCCCCAAGCAATGACCGGCAGATTGGTGAGCATGAGCATGATGGTGCCATAGGCGATCAGGCCTGCGCCTGCAAATAGTTTGAATGTATGCGGTTCAACAAGCTTCAACAGCTGCGCACCCATCGGCACGCCAACAGCGCCCCCGATGAGGAACGGCAAGAGATGGCGAAAATCCAGGCGTTTGCGCATCTTGATCAACATCACAATATGCATAACGAAAAAGCATGCGACGATGACGGGCACGATCTCGGCAGGTGAGAAAAACTGCAACCAAATGGCGGCTACAATAAGTGCATCCCCAAAGCCTGCAGCACCGGCAACAAATGCAGCCAGAAAAGCACCCGTTAAAATAATGGGGGTTTCACCGAACATTGAGTAAGAATGTCAGGCCGACGACCAAAGCTATACCCGTGCCAATCGCGACGGCTGTCTTAGAGCTTTCGCGTGTACCAAAGAATTCATGAGCCATCAGGCGCAGGCCACCGGTCAAATGCGCGGCTAATAGGACAACAAGCATGGTCTCAGCCAGTTTGACGAGAGGCGTGTTGGTCCAGCTCAGGAATCCATCCAGTCGGGTAGCACTTTCAATCGCCATACCGAGCACATAGAAATGGACGGGTATAAACAGCGCCAGTAAAAGACCAGAGACTCTATGCAGAACGAACGCCCAGTAATGGGCATGATTGCGGTGGCCACGAGGTTTCATCAAACACCTCCTGCGTTATAGAGGCCAACAACAGTCCGAAATCCCATGGATAAAATAACCAAGCATAGTACTGCCATCACAAGATATGTCTGCGATGTTTTTAGCCCGGTCATTTCATTGAGTATGGTACGCACACCAATCGGCGCATGGACGGCAACGGCAATCACGAAAACACTATAAAACATGAGCCAGGCTACATTGCCTGAGACACGTGAGATGATCTCGCCGGCGCTCAAGCCACCCTGCACAGCGATAATGATCAAGATGAGATGCACAATGACGCAGAGCCCAAGGACAGCCGCACTGGCGCGCTGCCAAACCCAGAGCTTGGTCTCAATACCTGCGCTGGGCATTAATCATCGCCCCCAAAAATTCCTTTAAGGGCGGACTTCGCTACAGCACGCTTCAAGCCTGCAATCGAATGTGTTGGGCTGATATGCTTGGGGCAGTGTTCAACACAGCCTTGCTGGGAATGACAAGCGTGACAGCCGCCATCGCCAGATACCGCAGCAATACGCTCAGCATTTCCACCATCGCGCACATCATTGACCAGCGTCCAGGCGCGGTTCAATGCGGCTGGGCCCAAGTAGTCCTTATTCCATTCGACAACGTCGCATGCGGCATAACAGACACCACAGCCAATACATTCGATCCCTTGCGATGCTTGTTTCCGCTTTGGATCGTCAGGCAAAACCATATCAAAATCATCATCGCGAGATTTCGTTGGATGAAATTTACCTTCAGCACGGTTCATCTTATTGAAGAACTCGGTCATGTCGCAGGCAAGATCTTTGACTACTTCGAGGTTTCGAAGCGGAGATACCTGTAACGTGCCATCAGTTGCTACCTTGTCGACATGGGTGCGACAGGTCCAGCGTGGGCGACCATTAACGGTCATTGCACAAGATCCGCAAACACCAACCCGGCATGCAAAACGATAGCTCAATGTCGGATCTATGTTTCGCTGAATATAGGTGATGACGTCGAGGACAGTTTGTGAAGGCTGGCGCGGAACCTCAAAGTCCTCAAACGCACCTTCGGTTTGGCCACGCCAAACTGATACTTTAATTGTGTTACTCATGGTGATGTTATACGTCGTTGAGTATGCATTTGCCAGCCTAAACCATTAATATTAATTGATTTATTTTACATATACTTGAGAAATACTTGAGTTAATGCGATGTGCTTTTATTCAAGCAGACAGTGAAATGACACACCCAAAGCCTTCACTTGGGGCAAGCCAGGTGCATTCGTCATCAACTTGATAGGAGATCTCATTTTTTGCCCATAGGACTTCGGTGGTTGCAATGTCATCGACCTTTATATCGAAGCCAGCAAAAAAAGCAGAGCTCGTATCTTTGCCATTCAGCGTATCTGGGAACCTGCTATTAAAGGCATCTGGGGTGAATACGCTCAGATTTCCGCGCGTTGTGTTGACGCTGACGACACCGGGTGCGGTTTCAGTCTGGGGCGCATCGGCAAAGGCCGCCAGAAAAGCCACGGCCTTTTTAGTGTTTGGCGCGACGACGAAAACATCTGCAATTGTAAGCGCGCCATTCGCGTGATGTTGGTATTCAGGTTTCCAGAAAAGGTCAGGTCGCCATTGCTTGCATGTAAAAAATGCAAGTTTCTTAAGGGCAGGGTCACCTAAAAACGTCAAAGAAAAACCAACCGTAGCTTGTTCGCCAGAAGGCATGATTGTTTGCCTTTTGAACTCGAAAGGCGGGTACACATGCAAGTCCTTGCCTAAGAATTCAGCGCGATCAGCTTGCTCATCACGACTATCCAGAACCAGCATCGACATGCCTTCGCCAGCCTTTAGATAATCTCGATTAAAGGCCGGAAAACTAAAATCCTCACCGGATGCTTCAAAAATATCCTCAGGCTTGGTCACGGACAGCACTTCAAGGAAGCAGCCATCGAGTTGAACCAATGTGTTTCCAGTCCCAAAAGGATGCTGGGCTTGCGGCGTCATCGTAAACCCCATGGTTTCATAGATGATTCGCGCTTTTTTAAGGTCATTTACGCACAAAACGAGATGATCGATACCACGGGGCATGACCGCTCCTATTCAGTTAAGTATGTTTAAGCATGTTAAGTGCCAAGCGCATACTCGGCAATGAATGAGATGGGGGTATTAATGGAAAATCGAATCGCAGAAATTTATCTTGAGCGGTTATCGCTGCCCTTGACCATCCCCTATAAACTCGCCTTTGGCCCGGTAACGGCTTTCGATACTGTGATTGCGCATATCTCCGACGATAGCGGTAGATCAGGATTTGGTGAGGCGACGATCTTGACGGGTTATACCCCGGAAACGATTGAGGGATGCTGGGCGCGTATTCAAGAAATAGGAGCGTCACTGATTGGTCTCTCAACCGAGGATGCAAAAGCCGAAGCCTTTCGTCATCATCATGATGCACCGTTCACGGTGACATCTTTAATCACTGGCATTGAAATGCTTGAGGGGCATCCTGCATTGAACCCCATCAAACCCGTAGATGTTCCGTTGTTAGCTATTCTCAGTACGATGGATGAGGCGGGGATTGCTAAAGAAATAAATCGTCATGTGGAGGATGGATACAAAACGATCAAAGTGAAAATTGGTTGGGGCGTCGAAGACGATTTGAAGCGCATCGCCTTCATTCAATCATGCCTGCCAAATCATGTTCGTATTCGCATTGATGGGAATCAAGGCTATTCAAAAGAAGACGGAATTACATTTGCGACCCGCGTTAATCCAGACAAAATTGAGTTGCTTGAGCAACCCTGTCATATGGATGATTGGGATGCTGCGGCTGCAGTTGCAAAAGTAAGTGGCGTGCCATTCATGCTAGATGAGAGTATCTATGGAGAAGCTGAGATCGAACGCGCTGCAAATATGGAAACAGTGCAGTTTGTGAAACTGAAACTTATGAAGACTGGCAGTATCGAGAATTTACAAAAACAACTTGGGCTCATTAAGTCGATGGGGATGACGCCTGTCCTTGGAAACGGGGTTGCGGCCGATCCCGGATGTTGGATGGAATGTTGTGTGGCAATGACAATGATCGACAATGCGGGCGAGATGAATGGTTTCCTCAAACCTGTTGATGGGCTTTTTGATATACCGCTTGTTGTTAAAGGTGGCGCTGTGACCCTTCCGCAAAAATATCCAAGCCTTATCGATACGTCGCCATTTCGGCGAGACACGATGACATATGGTCGATAAGTATAATGTTTGGACTTGAACCAACGATTATTGCGTGGCTATCGCTGAGCATTTTCATTGGTGGGTTGGCCAAGGGGCTGAGCGGCGTTGCATTACCGATCACAACGCTGGCGATCGCACTTAATTTTGTAGATGCCCGGACTGGTTTGGCACTTCTTGCCGTGCCCATTTTAATGACAAACATTTGGCAAGCCTTCGGCACGGGCGATATCTTTGGTCCGCTAAAACGGTTTTGGTTCATGGCGGTTGTTTTTGTTTTTGCTCTATATGTGGGCTCGTTGCTCGTCAGTATTCTTGATGAAGCCGTGTTGTTTGCGATGATGGGGGTGAGTTCTCTGATCTTTGTATGCTCTCAGATATACAAGCCAAATTCACCAGCGTTAAGCCCGAATGCGGAACGAATTCTTGGGCCCATCGCAGGTGCGATTAGTGGGGTTATGGGGGGGCTTACCAGTGTGTGGGGGCCGCCGATCATCATGTTCCTATTTAGTTTGAAATTAGATAAGGACACATGGGTCAGATCGGTCACGGGGCTTTATCTGATAGGTGCCATTCCACTTGTATTTTTCTATGTACAGAACGGCGTTCTTGATGGCGATATGCTTTGGCTTTCCTTTGCTGCCTGTGTGCCTGTGATGGTAGGCATTCTTATTGGTGAACGCGCACGTAAACACATCAATGAAGAAGCGTTCCGAAAGTTTTTGCTTATTGTATTATTGATTGTTGGTGTGAACATGTTACGCCGTGCAATTATGTAAACGACACAAAATTTTGGCGCGAGCATTTGAAGAAAATTACGTGATATCTCATGCGTTCCACAGTTTTACAGTTTGAAGATTTATCGCCAGCCTTAAAGACTGTGCATGAATATTAGATTGCCTTGAAATGTGCCACGGCTGGGCATTACTCTTTCTTTGCGAGCGGCGGGTATGTGCATTCTCATAGTTTGATACGCCTACCGTTGAGTGACGATGGCGACACTGTCACCCAGATTTTGATTGTGATTGATTATTTACCAAAAGCTTTGTCACTTATTCATGATGATCGTGAGCAATTCAATGCGATTGCGCGACAAAGTTATGATCGCGGATAAGCCTAAACATCGCGCACTCGTTTATTATTTTTCAGCCCATGGAAATGGAATCAATTTCTCTAGGTTTTCAGAGAGTTCATACACACTAGCAACTGCCAACTCATGATCGAATGAGACATTTTCATGCTCAGCGCGTTTGCGAACACGTTCATGATGGAACTCCATGACGTCCGGGTCCATCGGCATATCACCGCAGTCAAACATCCGAAGATATCCATCGATATCACGTGCGGGCATCACACGGCTTTTCATGTAATTGCTCGGCGACCAGGGAATATCCATAACGCCAGCTTCACATGCGTGGATGGTGCCGATGGCGACATCGCCATCTCCCATCTCAAGGATTTTATCCATGATCGGACGCACTTCTTTGGCAATCATATCGCATTCAGTTTCGAATTCGGGTAATGCATCCAGACGAATTTGGCGCGCCAGATATACAGCCATGCGCGTACTTCTAAGACCGGCTGCATTTGCTTCTGGGGTCGGTATACCGAAGGCTTCATGCGATGATTTGGTTGTCACACTAACGGCACCGCCGATGGCAGCCAATGTACCACCGTAAGCCACCAATGCTTCACATTGTGCCTCGTCGTGTGGCCATGCGCCCATCCAGTGTAATGAAGTAACCGGCGTGAACACGTCATGATAACCTTGTTGCTGCAAATATTCCTGGGTTAGAACGCGCGCCATCTTTATGGCGGCGGCGTCCTGGACCAGATGCATTGTTTGGCCAAGCTCAAGCCCATAATTTTTGACTCCCTGTCCGGCCGCCAACAGCGCATCGATGATACAGGTCAGGATGGCAATGCAGGGTGGGATGTTGGTTCCGGTCAGAAACCCAGGTTGTCTGCGATGAAGTTCGACACCGTGGTCGCTGTACATTGCTGCCAGCCGGTCGAGATATTGGTAGTTGCGGATCCCTTGTTCAATCGATAATGATTTCGTGTAGGACGATGTGTAAGCGAGCCCAGAGCCTAAATATCCAGAATAGCCAGCCGCAAAGCCAATCTCGCATGTGAGCTTTGGCATTGATGTCCCAGACAAGACAATGGCCGGTTTATCAATGGCTTCGATTAATTGGCGCGTGACCTTTGGTCCGTAATTGACCATCGGATAGCCGTTCAGCATAGAGCGTCCAGCTTTCTTGGATTCCTCAATGCCGCGCGCTGCATTCTCCCATTGCTCGTTACGGGTATAGCTATCAGTGGTCGTCGGCACGATGTCAGCTTGGCCTTGTTGGTCCAGGCAGATCATCAGTTCCTTTTGAAGCTCGAGCGTCCCAAATCCACCGCGCGGTTGCGTCAGGCAACGGCCCTCGGCGTCAGCTTGTCGCATGACCCAGCCCAGCCGCTTATGCTTGGGGAGGGATTTGTGAAATGCGGCGGCTTCTTCGATATCAACTTCTGCGCCCGTTGGCCAACGGGCCAGGTTTTTTGCGCGCATTATATCGAAGACGTCGACATCAATCCGTGCGGCTGAGAATGGAATGTCGTCGGCGTCAAGCTGTGGGAGTGCGACCATGACCGGTTCCCTTCTTTTCTATTATGTTTGTATGGATGTTGTTATGTGCAAATCGCAATGCGGCTTCTGGGGCTGCATCAGCCAGCAGGCCAACGGCATAAAGTGCATACGCCTGATCGACCATTAGCTTGGGTCTTTTTGGGCGTAATGACTCCGCTTCATCATGATCGAATAGGGCTGCGGCAAGAATTTTTTCTGGGTTCTCGCCGTGTGCCAAGACACCGCCGGTGCCAATGATCGTCTCAACATCTGTGAGGTCTTTGCCGTATTGCACAGTGACGGGACCCGTAACGCTTTGCTTGATTTCGACGCGCCCTGCATGACGTTTCATCGCCCGTGCAACGGCGAAACTAGCGAGCGTTGTATCAAATGATGTTTCTGTCACGCTGTTTGGTAACCGCTCAATGTCGGCCTCTATTGTTTGAAGCAGCGTTTCAATCTCGGATGCATCAAGCCCGCTACGTGCTGAGAAGATATCCGCACCAATCGTTTCAACAATCGTTCGCGCGTTATGTCGCATCCCAAGGTCACCTTCAACGGTGCGTTTCGCAAAAGGTTCTGGGAGTCCGTATTGCAATACCCCGCCTTGGGCTGGTTTACCCTCAGCGATAGAGTGAACGTCTGTCGTTGCGCCCCCCACATCAATAACAACAAGCGGGCCCAGGCCTTTGATTTTTGATGTACCACTCGCCAACAATCGTGCGCCTTCCATAACTGCGGTCGGGGTCGGCATGAGGACAGCATCGAATCGGGATTGGGCGCGGTCGATCCCCTTGGCGTGGACAATGCGTTCAATAAACACGTCCCGGATCGCAGCACGTGCGGGCTCAACGTCCAATACATTGAACTCAGGCATGACGTTTTCGGCAATGCGGGCATCCACACCGAGTGCCTGCAAATCTTTGGCGATATCATCAGCGGCGTTGCGATTACCTGCGATAACAACGGGGCATGCCAGTTTAGCTTGAGCAAGCTTCTCGGCATTCCAGCGGATGGTCTCTTCGTTGCCGCCGTCTGTTCCGCCTGCTAGCAAAAGAATGTCAGGATTTTTTGCGACAATCCCAGCGGCGTCTTTGTCGGTTAGTTTGTAGGCATGCGCATCAATCAACTTGGCACCAGCGCCAAGTGCGGCAAGTCTGGCAGCTTCGGCTGTGAGTTCTTTAACCAAGCCAACAGTGATCATGGCAAGACCGCCAGCCGCACTTGATGAGGCCAAACGATACTTAAACTTTGGGAGGTGACCAATGGCATCTTCAAGGTCGCCAAGGGCGGCGTCTAACCCGATGGTCACATCGCTGGTGACTGTACTTGGCCCCTGACCTGCGCCCAGGATTTTCCCGGCATCCAGATCGATGGCACGCAGCTTTGTATAGGTGCTGCCAAAATCAATTAAGAGTGCAGTGTCTGCTGTCATTACGCGGTTCCGCTGACCTTGCTTTGGAAATCCGTATCTAGTTTTTCAACAACGTCAGGCGTTCGCGTGCCAGGTGGGAATGCGCGGTCAAATCCCATGTCGGTAAAGCGAGTTTCTACTTCTTCCCAAGCTTGCTTGCCAACAACGAGATTGCCTCCGACATAAAGAACGATGTCATCTAATCCGGCCTCGATACACATATCGCGAAAGCCACGACAATCGAGCTCGCCCTGCCCATAAAGGGATGAGACCAAGATGGCGTCAGCGGCTGTTTCAATCGCAGCCTTGATGAAGTCTTCAGCCGGCGTTAACGCACCCAAAGTAACGATGTTAAAGCCTTCTTTTTCCAGCGCCATCGAGAGAATGCGATTGCCGACGATGTGTGTATCCGCTCCGATCACACCTGTAACCAAAGTTATCGACGCACGTTGTTGTTTAGTTAAAGCTGTCATGTGTCTCAGCCTTCTTCGTCTGCGGCGGCTTGATGGTCGCGCATGGTACCTTCGATTTGCCGGGCAGCGTCCTTGAAGCGATCTAGCTTGGTCAGCGCACCTTCAATTGAAAGACGTGCCACAGGGGCATGAAGTGAAAGGCCTGCAACGACGCGTCCTCTGGGATCGAATACCGGCACGGCAATGCCGATCAAGCCAATCGTGTTTTCTTCGTCATTACAGGCGTAACCTTGTCGGCGAATATATTTAAATTCAGTCTCAAGCGCGCTTGGGCTCGTCATCGTTTTTGCGGTGTACTTTTCTAGAGCACTTGTTGAGAGAATACGTTTACGTGTGCGCGATGGCAGATACGCCATCAAGAGCTTGCCAATAGCCGTGGCGTGTAAAGAAACACGCGATCCAATCCCGATCTGTAAGCGCAAAGGCCAGGCGCATTCGACCCTGTCGATATAGACAATGCTGTCACGATCAAGCACGCCCAGATTACACGTCTCGCCAATGTAGTGGACAAGCCCATTCAGAATTGATCTGGCCGGAGCCGCATGCATAAACGCCGATAATGTATCTGTGGCCAGGGTCATCAAGTTCGGGCCGACCAAATACTTTTCTGCATCAGGTGTCCGTGTCACCAATAACGTATCTTCGAGCTGTTTAACGATACGAAAAACGGTCGGCCTGGGGATGCCGGTCACCAATGCGATATCACCTAAGCTTGGTGGTTTGTTGGCATTGAGAATAGCTGAAAGCACCACAATGCTTTTCCCAAGGGCGGAGTTTTGGTCGGGTGCAATGATATGTGAAAGCTGTGTCCCGTCCGGCATGAGACTCTCCTTAGAATAATTCAGATTATAAGTACGATACCTCCTAATGATCTTCTTGCAATTAAATAGATAAAATTGTCTCGTTTATAAAAAAAATGAAGAAAATAGTATTTATTGAATGACGGCGTGAGATGGGACAGCATGGCGCAAAGGGGACATACTATTTCAACGCTGGTGCATTCAGACGTAAATATCGATGTTTGGAAGCTGTTTCGACAGGGCTTTCGTGAGGGCTTTAGCTTGCCCGCCTTTATGGTCTTGGCGAGCATGATTGGTTACGGGGCTCTCGTGCATTCTGCTGGTATGAATATCTTTATCGCGATTGTATCGACGATTGGTATTTGGGGGCTACCGGGTCAGGTCGCGTTCGTTGAATATATTATTTTGGGTGCACCTGTAGCTTCGCTTTTGTTAGCCGTATCGCTCGCTAATATGCGCTTTTTACCAATGAGTTTATCGCTTGTTCCGTTGTTCCGTGGTTCCCCGTCCGGTTGGCGTTGGCGGTATCTTTGGGTGCAGGTGATGTCAGTGAACACGTGGGTGGGTTTGCTTAGAAAAGTTCCAGAACTGTCCCCGGATGAACGCGGACCTTATTACGCAGGTTTTTCGAGTGTTTGTTTGATGACTGGCACGGTGGGTACGACGCTTGGGTTCCTCATGGCTGAGACTTTGCCATTCTTTATTACAGTCACATTGGTTTTTATAAATCCGATTTATTTTGCATTTGTTTTTGCGGCGATGCGTGTTCGCGCTTGTCTCATTGCCTTTGCCGCAGGGGCTATAACAGGTCCTCTTTTTTATCTACTGACACCTGAATGGAGTCTGCCAATCTGCGGTATCGTAGCAGGCACCGCTGGTTTCTATGCAGATCGGTTGTTGCGGAGGTTCGCATGACGGATGCGATGAGCACCAGTGCACAAGCAGCGCCATGGGTACTTCTTATCATGGCTATTTCTGCGACATACTTATGGCGTGGGATGGGCGCCGTTATTGCGGCCAGGATTGATCCAGAAAGTGAGTTTCTTCAGTGGATCGCATGTGTCGCATATGGACTTCTTGCCGGTCTTATTTCACGCATTATATTTTTACCCGTCGGTCTGTTGGATAATACCGAGCTTGTCGACCGGTTGGGCGCGACGGTGTTTGGGTTTGTATTGTTTGTTATCTTCAAGCGCAATATTGCGGTTGGTACATTGAGCGCAGCCGGGCTTTTCATGCTGCTTGTATGGCTGCGTACTCAAGGTATCCTGTCCGCATGAAAAAGTATTTTTGTGTGCTTGGATTATCATGTGTCGTGGCCTTCTTCGTCTTAATAGGCGGAGAGGCTAAAGCACAGGAATGCAGTGCGCCCGCACCTGTATGTGCTGCAAAAGCCAGCGTCGTGAAAATCGCATCTTTTGAGCCTATCGGCAGTGCTGTGATTATCAATGATGGGGTGCTCGTGACCAACCGGCACATGGTTGCTGATAATCAGCATGTCGAATTGACGCTGCCGGATGGTGCTAAATTTAAAGCCTCAGTCGTGCCTAGTGATTATACTGGTGATCTTGTTTTGCTTTTGGTTGAAGGCGCGAAAATCCCATCATCCATCAAGTCTATGGATGCGGATATATCGGGTGATCTGTATGTGATTGGTTTCGACGTTGGTCGGCAGGCAATCCGTGTTTATGCGCCTGGACAGTTGATCGCGCCGAAAGCGAATACACCATTTGCACGTTTACACCATAATGCACGGTCGCTGCCGGGGAATTCTGGGGGTGCTCTTATAAATGCTGACGGGCATCTGGTGGGGGTTGTCACATCGGGTGGCGAAGGGCGGAATGAAGCGATCCCGATTTCTGCGCTAGAGCGCCTTCATGCGCATAGTGGGCCTGATAAATTGCTGGCATCAAAAGAAATTGGCCAGATGTACCGGCAGTGTGTTGAGCGATTAGATAGTTTGCGGGGCACACACGGGCCTTTGGAACCAAGTGATGCGATCATGCTAAGCGATGCATGTGTGGCGACGAATAATCGGCAATTAATAGATCTGGCGGGGCAGGGATTAGGGACGCGCCGCGATACTGAGCGCGCAGTGGCATTGCTCGAAAAATCCTATGCCATTGATCCTAATGCGCCGAATACAATCATCTCACTCGCAATCGCTTATCACATTGCGGGTCAGTACACTGATGAGATTCCAGTTCTTTACCGCGGGTTAGAACTTATGCCAACTGAGCCGCAATTATTACGACTGGCACTGCAAGCGGGGATATGGGGTAAGGATCAAGCGCTCGCAGATATGGTGATGAAACAGATTGAAACCGTCATGCCTGAAATGGCACCCGCTGCGCGGAACTTTTATAATGCCGCACCTCCAGCGCCCAGATTACGCCCCCCTGGTTAAGGACCGTCAGATGGGTCAGGAATCCAGCCATATCGCGTGATGGCCCTGCCACTCGTTGGTCGCGCACGCTTTAAAATCCAATCTCTGATCTCAGGTCCGTGCCAATCAGTATTTTTTGCCAGAACCCTGACCGCCAATGCGGTGACACGGGGGGCCGCAAAACTTGATCCAGATGCTTTGCCGGATGCGCCTCGGTGGTCAATCACCTCAACGCGTTCACCTGGAACCATGATGTCCACATGCTCAACGCCCCAATTTGATCCTTGTGCCAACCGTCCGTCTAAAGACGACGAGGTCACCACAATGGTATTTGGAAGAGTGAGCGACGCCGGATAAACCGGACGTTGATCGATATCGCGTCCATCATTACCAGCGGATACAATAAATAAAATGCGTGGATATTTTTCAGCGGTTTCTTGAAAAGCCTGCCATTCTTTTTGACTGTTTGATCCCATCGCAAGATTGACGATACGGACATTATGGCCAGCCAACCACTCAATGGCATCCGCCATTTTGGTCATGTCAGGTCTTGGATAGCGGACGGGTATGACCCGGGCCATGGGGGCTTCATTTGTTAAAACGCTCATGACGGCGCTACCATGGTGAAGTGGAAAGAAATCAGACCGCCCAAGGTCCGCATCAAAAGGCTTATTATCACCATCCCAAAGATCGCGTCCTATCAGATGACCGTAGGTATCTCGTGCAAGATTTTTGTTAAAGGCTTCCAGGGTGTAATTCACCCCGCTGTCGATCAGCCCAACCGAGATGCCGCCAGGGTCTTTTCTCATCGGGATATCTGGGTTTAATGCAATCACGGACGTGACAGTCTTTAAATCAGAAGCATAAACCCGAATGCTTTGAATACGGTCTTCTGTGTCGTAAACGATTTCACGGGCTTCGGTAAATTGGCAAGTGCTGTCGACAGATATGCTCGAGCGTGGTTTGCTATCTGAGACCTCGACGGTAACTCGCCGTAATAGATCGCCAGGAAACAGGGCCTGTATTTCTGTATTCAATCCATTCAGTGACAGTACTGTTTTGGCACGGCCCGGTTGGTTGCCAATGTCCGTCACCAAATGCTCGACGATGTGGGCATTCGGCAATGCATTTCGAAATCGTTGTGGATCTTCGAATGGCGCGGTGCATGCAACGTCGAAGATAGGTGAGACTGAAGATGGAAGGACTTCTGCGTCACTATGACTGGTCGTCATAATAATGCATGCAAACACAGCCATACTTTTGAGTGCAGATGTGCGGAGATTACCCAAGCCCATTAAGAACATCACCTTATTTTTCAGGAATTGTAAGGGTGAAGTTCTGATTGAGCTAAGTCAATGTAGGTAAGCTGAGTTTGAGGAATAAGACCAGAGGGGGATCAATTGATGAATGTGATAACAAAAAAACCTGGGGGGAGTATGTTATCACGGTGTCAATTGAGCCCACCTCTGGAAACTCTATGCGCCAGAAAAATTGGCACGGTATTCAATTTGTTAAATAAGTTCAGTGGGCGTCTAATTATTATGCTTGATGCCTTGATCTTTCGCTTCAATATTTCAATGATTCAATTAAGCCCCTAGATGTTTGGTGGCAACGGAAACCGACAGAATCGCGATTTGTGCTCAAAGAGTCTTCCTTGACGTAACGAACAACCTACTGATCAAGATTAGCGAAATGCGCTTGGATGGCATGAATCCGGCTAACGTATTGATGTGGAGCGATGTGTTAAATGAACGACGATATACAGGGGAACAGTCGTGAAACCGACGCGATTTGACATATATGTGCGCGAAGGCGGGCGTTGAAAGCGCTCGGAAAGTATTCCTGGTAATGATAAAGCCGCAGCTATTTCACGCACTGTGGGTATTGATACGAGCGATGGACATGATGGTGTTCGGGCGATGGCCGTCGTTGCATATGGCTGTGGGCGCCCGCCTCTTGAAACATTGGCCTGGATCAGCCCGCATCTGAACAAGACGGCCTTGGTACAACGCCAACTCATGCAGCAAGCTGAAGCGGCTCAAAAAACAATGAGCGAGCGGCGGTCAGCAATAGAGCCATCTGAAACCACGCCAAGGATGGAGACGACCTCCGTCTCAACAGAAGGTGCTGAAACAGTGCCCGCACGGAAAACCTCAGAGAAACCAAAAGCGAAATCTCGGGAACAATTCGATCTGGAAATGCGTGCAGCTGGAAAATTCACGGCAGTGCTGCGATTGCGATAGCGATTACGGCGGCTTTGTTTGTCCCCTTGTCAGCACTTGTCCGCGGGGTCGGGAGTCAGATAGATGCAAACCCAGAATCGTTCACAGGGATAACACTGGCCCTGACTGTCCTGCTTTTTATTACGGTCTTGGCAGTCTTAATGTCACGAGTGTATCGGGACTATCGGATGTTAGTGGCGCAAATAGCGAACGTTGAATTTTCATCTCGTGAACGAACTGAGAACCGGGTGTTGGCAAAGCCCCGGCAGATATCTCGAACGGTACAGCAAGATGAAAATCTCGGTGAACAGTTTCAAGATTTCAACGCACCGAGTGAAAGAGAAACTGAGCAAGCTTTGGAAGCAAGCCCAGTCGATAAAGCTGATGCGGGCGCACTAACAGCGGCGATGCGTCGTGCTGTACTTGAGTTTTTAGCGAACGCACTTGTCGCAATCAAAGATGAAGTGCCAAGCATGAACCAACATGTTGCCTTTGGACTTAATTTGTTTGGTGCTGGGGCTGCGGAGCATTACGGCACGCATGTGGGTCTGAAACGTTTTCAAGCTTTTGTTCGTGTTCGTGAAGCTGTGGAAGTGCTGGGAAATTCTGCGGACCGAGTCGATGCCTTTTGTAGTCAGTACGATGAATACCGCGCTGAAGAACGATTTCGTATGATGATAGAAGCAGGCCATGAAACCATGACTCGCCACATTGAAGGGTATGCAGACACCTTTGAGAATTTTGCGGATACTATAAATATGTGGACCTCAAATGCTGCGGCTCGCACTCAGTCTCAAGGTATTGTCTGTATCATGTTTACGGATTTGGTTGGTTCAACGCAGATGACCCACTAGCGTGGGGACTATGGTGCGCAAGAAGTTGTCCGCGCCCATAATGCCATTGTTCGCTCGGCATTGGCGGTACATCACGGACGTGAAGTGAAGCACACAGGTGACGGCATCATGGCGAGTTTTTCGTCAGCTGCGAACGCTGTCAGGTCTGTAATTGAAATTTGCGCTGCACTTAAGACGCATAATAGTGTTGAGATGCGGTGCCGGTTCGTGTCCGCATTGGCCTCAATGCTGGTGAGGCGGTATAGGAAGAAGATGATTTCTTTGGCACGACAGTGCAGCTCGCAGCAAGGGTGTGCGACAAAGCGGATGAAGGAGAAATCTTTGTCACAGACAATGTCCAAAAGCTTTCCAATGGGCAAGGCATTCAACTCAAAGACGCATGCAAGTATGAGATGAAGGGCGTGCCACATCCGATGACGCTTTATAAGGTTATCGCGTAAGTCAGGCTTTTGGGGGTGCCGACACAATCTCCATAAACTTAGTCATCTCGACATTACAGCCACTGATGATAATCGCCACAGGGCCATCGGGTAAATCGAGGCGGCCTGAAAGCAGCGCGGCGACACCAACGGCACCGCCGCCCTCTGCGACGACTTGATCTTTCAAAAACAGGGTCCGCATGGCGCCAGCAATCTCGTCCTCGCTAACCAGCGCGGTCTCGTCGATATAACGCTTGGTCATATCAAATGAGAGTTCGTTCTGAAGTCCGATGGTGCCACCAAGAGCATCCGCGAGGCTCTTAACTTCATTAACAGGAACTGGGTGTCCGGCTTTAAGCGAATCAATCATCGCTGGTCCGTTTTCCATCGTGATGCCGACGGTGTGAATATTTGGATTAAGCGACTTCATTGCCATGGCAACGCCTGCAAACAGTCCTCCTCCAGAGAGCGGTATGAGGACGGAGGCTGTATCCGGCATATCTTCCAGTATTTCCAACCCAAGGGTACCTTGCCCCGCGATGATATCGGGTTGGTCAAACGCATGGACGTAAGTCACGCCGTCGCATTCAACGTGCTCAAGGACGGCAACTTCAGCTGTTTCTTGGGATGGTCCGGCAATCACAACGTCAGCACCAAGAGCTCGGATTGCCTCGACTTTCACCGATGGGACTAACTCCGACATGTAAACCGTGCAAGGTATGCCGAGTTTCTTTGATGCAAAGGCTAAGCCTCGCCCATGATTGCCGCTGGACATGGTAACGACACCTCTTACGCGCAGGTCTTCCGGTAGATTCAGAAGAGCATTCGTGGCACCTCGGAGCTTGAAGGCACCCGTGTCCTGCATCGTTTCCATCTTGAGACGAACTTCTCGGCCTGCAATTTCTGAAAGATGATGTGACAACCGCAACGGCGTCCGCGTCACATGGTTGTCGATGCGCTTCGCAGCATCCCTTACGTCTGAAATCGTCGGGGCTTTCATTTGATGCCAGGCCAATCTTCGGCAATTACGGCGGCGCAATCGCCACGTGTGATAAGTCCTGGCACATGACGACAGACAACAAGCCCACTTATATTTGTGGTCATCAAAGTTGGTGCCCGGTCCGGGTCTTCCAAATAATGCACCCGTGCAATCAAATCACCTGCATTTACATGGCTTCCAAGCTCGGCACATATCTCAAACAAGCCATCAGTTCTGGAGGCGATGAAAGCATCACCCGTGGGGGTGTGGATTAAGTGACTTAGATTTGGAATATCTGGGTCGCCTGCAACAACACCTGTGTGCTTGAGGATATTCATGATGCCGCGTTCGGCAATTTTAATGGTCTCAACACTAGATGTTGCGCCGCCGCCAAGCTCGGTTGAGACAAAGACCTTTCCATATCTTCGACGACGGTATCGATCATCTCTCGAGCATCAAGCTCGGTTAGGATCATGCCATACGGTGCGCCAAAAGCTTTCAGGGTGGCGAGTGTTTTTGCCATTTGATCGCTATTTGGCAAATCGTGAATAATGCTCATGGGCAGCAAGTTCATTGAGCGGCCACCTGTATGAATATCGACGACGATATCAGCCTCAACAATAAATCGCGTGGTCACAAAGTGTGCAATCATTTCGGTAATGGTGCCGTCGGCTTTGCCCGGGAACGCCCGGTTCATATTGCCACCATCAATCGGCGACGTCCGCTTTCCCGCACGGAATGCAGTTAAGTTTAATACAGGGACGATGATCACACGCCCGTGGATGTCCGAAGCTTCAAGCTTTGCCCGTGATTTCGTTAATGTAATCGGGCCTTCGTATTCATCGCCATGATTGGCACCGGTAAAAAGCACCGTTGGTCCGTCACCATTTTTAATCACAGTGATCGGAAGCGGAATTGACCCCCAAGACGATTGATCGCGTGACCATGGTATCGTCAGGCTGCCATGCTGCTTGCCATCGCTATCAATATCGATGTCGCAAGTGATCTTTAAAAATTCCAGTTCAGTCATGATCGGAGTGTGCGGGAAGCTGAGATGTGTATCAAGACGAACAGATTCGATTTGTAATGTTGCAGATGAGAAACCGTCTTTATGATAGCGTTAATTACTGTGCAATTTTTTTTGGGGGGGATTTATGCCGTTTTTAGAGGTGCTCGGATATATGGCGGCTGGGGCCGTCTTCGCAACATTTTGGATGAGAAAGATGATACCACTTCGTATCATCGCTATTTTGGGAAATCTGCTATTTTTGTCGTATGGGCCTCTCAACAAATTGCACAGTGTATCTTTATTGCATGCTTCTTTATTGCCTCTAAATTCATTTCGTCTGTATCAAGCTGTTGAACTCCGACGTAAAATTCAAGAAATTTCTGCCACAGAATTCAAAGTAAAATCGCTACTGCCGTTTATGGATGAATACAAAGTACCTCAAGGTAAGTTTCTCTTCCACGAAGGTGACCATGTCGATTTTATTTATTATCTATCTTCTGGCTGGATCTACCTTGTCGAATTAAACAAAATTATTGAACCGTTAGTCTCGTTGGTGAAATCGGAATATTTACGCCTAGTCGTCAGGGAATCCAAAGTATTTTGTGCGAAGAAGACTCCGTATTTTTGAGAATATCTGAAGATAAAATACAACAAATGTATATCGATAATCCTGTGTTTGGCATTTATCTGATTAAGATGATTGTTGTCCGCTTACTAGAAAACAGTACGGTGGAAGCTCTGATAAAAACGTGAAGCATTCCGCCGTTATATTAAGTGCTACGTGTTTGTCTTTTAGTATCCGATTGCACACCCATCTTTGCGAGGATCAGAGCCACCGGTCAGGACACCGTTCTTGCGGTCGATCCAGATCGCCTGACTTCCGCCAATTGGCTTAGCAGGTGCAATCCTGCGATGACCGAGCTTTTCAAGACCTGCGATCACTTCAGCAGGCAACGTGCCTTCCATTTCGACATCCATAGAGTTATCGATAGCGAATACGCGAGGCGCGTCTTGTGCTTCTTGAATATCCATGCCGAAATCGAGCAGCTTCGTTAAGAACTGCATATGCCCGAACGCTTGATAATGACCGCCCATGACACCAAACGTCATGACTGCGTCATCGCCTTGGCCAACAATACCAGGGATGATGGTATGTAGTGGTCGCTTGTTTGGTGCGATGCAGTTCAAATGACCTTCTTCAAGAGTAAAGCCCTGACCACGGTTGGTCAGCATGACACCTGACTTTGGTGCCATAAGGCCAGCGCCAAAGTTTGAGAACAGCGTATTGATGAAGCTACATGTGTTCATATCTTTGTCGACGACTGAGATATAAACAGTGCTCTCGTTCAAAGGCATTGAGACAGGAGGTAAAGGATCCATCGCCTTTGTTGGGTCGAAATGCGACTTGAGCTCCTTTGCGTGCGCATCAGAAATCAGCCATTCAACAGGAATATCTTCCTGGTTCGGATCAGCGCAGTAAACATTGCGATCCTGGTAAGCGAGGCGACCGTATTCGATTTCCTTATGCAGGCGTTCAACAGATAAAGGATCAACGCCGTCGACTGGCTCGTCTTTCATCATGTTCATCAACAGAAGTGCGATCATGCCTTGGCCAGCTGGTGGGCATTCATAAATATCGTAGCCTTTATAGTTTGTCGAGATCGGCGCGAAGTACTCGCCACTGACGTTCTTAAAGTCTTCCATGGTGTGCAAACCACCGATGGAATGAAGATAAGACACAATATCCTCGGCCACTTCGCCCGTGTAAAAGGCGTCACGCCCGTGATTGGCAATTTTCTCAAGTGTATTTGCCAATTCTGGCTGGTGATGCATTTCGCCGCGTTTGGGTACTTTGCCGCCTGGCATGAACGTGCGCATCGCCGCAGGGTCATTCTTCAACAGATCAACCTGGCTCGCGAAATCCAATGCCACGCGAGATGCAACTGGGTAGCCATTGCGCGCATAATCGATGGCTGGGGCCAAAAGCTCGCCCAGTTCCATCGTTCCGTGGTCTTCAATAAGGGTCTGCCACGCATCAATCACACCCGGTACAATCACAGCATGGGGTGTCTGGCGCTCAATATTTGTGATGCCTTGTTCTTTATACCACTGGGCGGTTGCTGCTGCAGGTGCACGGCCTGAGCCGTTAAAGGCAATCATATCTTTTGTTGAGCCGTTTGGGGCATAAATGCAGAAGTTATCACCACCAATACCTGTTGATTCGGGTTCTACAACACATTGCACTGCACATGCTGCAACTGCGGCATCCATGGCATTACCACCACGCTTAAGTACGTCCAAACCTGCAGCTGACGATAATGTGTGCGATGTTGATACCATACCGTGTTTACCGTGAGTGGGTGATCTACCTGGTTTCTCTAAATTGCGCATGTAAGGTCCTTCCTCGGGGATAATTCTATTAGGTGGTGAAGCGCTAAGTTACTTTCAACATACAAATATAGATAAACTGGCTGGCTAGTTGGAAATTCTTACGTTAAAGTTTTATCAATTATGAAATTAGTGAACATTATGTGTACACTTTAAAGTATAAAAATAACACAGGGAGAAGATCAATGAAGAGAACATTTTTGAGCGGTATTTGTGCCGCAGCTGTTTTTGGCGCGTTCAGCGTCATGACACCAACCAGCGTTGATGCTGCACCGAAATTCACATGTTCAACGGCACAGCTAATCGTTCCATGGAAAGCAGGTGGGGGAACGCATATCCTTTTCTCCATCTTTGAGAATACGATCAACAAAATGGGCGTTGAACCAAAGATCAAAGTTGTTTCAATTGGTGGTCAAGGCGGAAACAAAGGTGCGAAGAAAGCACATGGCTCAAAGGCTGATGGTTGCACTTTGTTCGCTATTCACCAAAGCGCGTTCACGAGTTATTTGAACGGTCGTATCGATTACCACTACGATGGTTTCGATATGGTTGCAAAGCTGACATCCACTGCGGATATCGTTGGTGCCAATAAAGATGCGCCCTATAAAGATTTCAACGAACTGAAAAAAGCTGCAATTGATGCACCGGAAACAATCTTGACCGGCGCGACGTTTGGCTCGACTAGTCAGTTCATGTGGCTCTTGATGGAAGACCTGACGGGTATGAAGTTCAAGTACGTCCCATTCGATGGAACGGCACAACGCATGACAGCACTTCGCGCCAACAACATTACCTTGGGGACGCTGAACGTCGCCTCGGGTAAAAAATTCATTGAGAGTGGTGAATTGAAGGGGTATGCGATCGCAGCTGAAGAGCGTTCCAAGTATTTCCCGAAAATGCCAACATTGAAGGAACTCGGCGTCGATCTGGTTTATGCGCTCGAGCGTGGTATTGTTGCGCCAAAGGGCACGCCGCAAGACATGATCGATCATTGGTCAGAAATCTTTAAGAAGGCCGCTGCCGACCCTGATCTGCTTAAGCAGATGGACGCAAAAGGTACGGACATCAACTTCGTTGGTCCAAAAGGTTACGAAGAATGGTACAAGAAAACCTATGCTGACTACGAAAAAGTCGCCATCAAGATCGGAATGTACAAGAAGTAATATAATTGAAAAATAATCGGTCCCGGGAGGTGTTGATTGACACGTCCCGGGTGTCGTTTATCCGATGTTTTATTTTACATGCTGGTCTTTAGGGGGCGTTGCAATGAGCCGCTTAAATCGCGATGTCTATATTGCGATCTTTTTGATTGTTTTTACAGCTGTATTCTTCTGGCAGTCATTTGAAATCAAGAATATCGATTATGGCACCTTGCAAGCTTCCGCTTGGCCTCGAATGATTCTGGTTGTGCTTGGCATCTTAAGTGTCACATATCTGGTGCAGTCTCTTAAGGTAGGACCCGCCGAAGAGACAGAAAGTGACGGTCTTGGGTTCTTTGAGAGATACCGCAACCCAATAGTTTGTTTTATTCTTTATTTCTTATTTCTATTTTCGATGCCGTATCTCGGCATGCTGATTGCTGGTATTTTATTCGTCTTTCTTTTGTTGTCAGCCATTGGCGGTGTGACACCCGAGGCGTTGATAATACATGCTATCATCGCCTGTATTTCTATCGGTGCAATGTGGTCGTTTTTTACTTACCCCTTGGGTGTGATCTTACCCCAGGGAGAATTAATTTCAGCGTTCTAGGGGAATAAGTATGATCTTTGAGAATATTCTTCTAGCCGTACAGGAACTTTCCACACTAGAAACCCTTTTGTTCATGTCTATTGGAACATTGGCGGGTTTGGTCGCAGGTGCGATCCCTGGATTCACCATCGCTATGGCAATCGTATTGACATTGCCATTCACTTTTTCCATGCCACCTGCGCAAGGTTTGGCGACTATGATGGGCGTCTTTGTTGGCGGTTTGTCCGGTGGCTTGATGTCGGGTATTTTAACAGGTATTCCAGGCACGCCGAGCTCTGTTGCAACGACCTTTGATGGTTTTCCCATGGCCCGAAACGGGCGCCCAGGATTGGCATTGGGCATTGGTGTTTGGGCATCATTCTTCGGGGGCACAATTTCTGCTGTCTTGTTGGTAACGCTAGCCCCTCAGCTCGCGCAGATTGGCTTGGAATTCCAGCCTTCCGATTACTTCATGTTAGTCTTATTCGCGTTGACAATCACCGCCAGTTTGGCAGGTGAGAATTTAACTAAAGGGCTTATCGCCGGTGCGTTGGGTCTTTTGATTGCGACCATTGGTGAAGATGAAGCTAGTGGTATTGCTCGATTTACGTTTGGTTTTGACGATATGCGTCAGGGTTTTTCGTTTCTGCCTGTGCTTATTGGTTTATTTGCCTTCAGTCAGTTGTTGACAGATCTTGAAGATCGCGTGAAAGCAAAAAAAGCGCTCAGTGAAGACGGATCAAGTGCAGTTCGCGTTGAGCATCTTGCGGCGATAAAGATTGTTCTCAGTCAATGGGTGAATCTGCTGCGGTCGTCGTTTATTGGGGTATTTACCGGTGTCCTTCCGGCAGCTGGCAGTTCGATTTCTAACATTCTGGCCTATGATCAAGCAAAGAAAGCATCAAAGACACCTGAAAAATTTGGTACAGGGTGTGCCGAAGGTATTGTTGCGCCAGAAAGTGCAAATAATGCGACGGCCGGTGGTGCATTGATTACACTTTCT
>Ga0206130_10000382_pt1 | contig 76167 bp, 68 predicted proteins | sample Helgoland_Spring_9_FD_148637 | JGI IMG/M metagenome (GOLD analysis project Ga0206130, IMG submission 148637) | Pelagic subsurface seawater microbial communities from Kabeltonne, Helgoland, North Sea - Helgoland_Spring_Bloom_20160512_1 | ecosystem: Environmental > Aquatic > Marine > Epipelagic ... | reverse complement strand
AATCATTAGGCGGGGGGGGGGGAAATTAAATAATAATATGATTTTATCTCTTTAGATATAAAGGTAGTCATGTTTAAAGTATTTTTTTATTAATTCGTTATAATAAAATTTAAGATCATTTATACTTGAAATATCATCAGTTTTTGAATACAAATCATATTTATTAAATAATTTTAAGTATTTAAACATTTCTTTATCTTTTTGACATTGAAATTTCTTATATTCTTTTTGTTCATGATATACATATAGTGAGTGAAATCTAATTATATATAATGCTTTTTCTGGCAAAAAATGTGGATTTTTATCAGATTTGAGAATACGGTATAAATACTCATCATGTCCCCAAGAGCAGCGTACATTATCTAAACCACAACCTTCATGGTAAATTCCAAGTTCAGTATTGTATAAGCTATTTTTCATATCAGGATTTTCAACATTAAATTCTGGAAAAATGATTTTTTCAGGTAGCTTACAACCTAAAACAAATGTATCTCCTACCATAGCCCATTGTTTATTTATCCCTGTACCTTCATTATCATTACCTTTTAAATACATTATTTTACCAATATCATGCATAAGCCCTACCAATTGAAGCCAATCTGGATGACCATCTTTGCGTATCATTTCGGCAGTTTGAATTGCATGATATAAATTTGGATGTGAACAATCTGGATCGCTTACATCTACTAGTGTATTTAATTTTTCCATAATATCCCATATACCTAATTTCATTTCAAAATTTGAAAATTTTTGATGCATCATTTTTACAAACTCTAAAGTTTGATTCTTACGAGCTAAAAAGTAATTTTCTGAAACACGTTTTAATGTCATATTATAATTTCTGTATCCTTCGCCATACTTGATTGTTATTTTTTTGTTATTATTAACCGATTCTTGACAAGCTTCTGCTATAATATGATTGTTTAAACAATCTTCCATTGATACGGAAGACTTTATATTTTTAGTTATGCAATCACAGAATGCTTCTATTTCATTTTTGAATGCGTTTTTATATCTTTGAAGGAAGGATAATTTTTTATCTATTAAAAATTCATTATTTATAATTTCTCCATTTTCACCGTAAAACTCGCAACGCTGATCATAACTAGATGATAACCTTGATAAATTAAGACAAACTAAAGTACCTAAAGAATATTTTAAATTTATGGTTGCATGTTTGTAGTTATAATCTTCAACTTTTTCATAATCATTTACTTGTACGCTAACACAAGTTGGTTTATCTCCTAATATCCAATTCATATAATCAATATCATGTGTAGCGGAATCATGAAAAATTCCCGATGATATTTTTAAATAATTTTCACTTGAATAAGGGTAATCTCTATTTATTGTTAATGCATAGTTAATTTTGCCAATTTTATTTTCATTAACTTGTTTATAAATTGATTTTATTAGAGGATCAAATCTTCTGTTGTATCCTACAAATAATGTTAAATTCTTTTCATTTGCCAAATTAAAACATTCAATAATTTCATTATAATTTTTAGTTATAGGTTTTTCAACAAAAACGTGTTTATTATAATTAAGAGACATTTTAATTAAATTATAATGAGTTTTAGTAGGAGAAGCGATAATGACGCATTTTATTGTATTGTTTTTTAATAAATCAGTAATAGATTGATTATCATTGAAATTGATATATTTAGTATTACCTATAACTTTACTTACATCATTGAGTTCAATTACATGTGTTAAATTAAGATAAACATTATCTAATATATTTTGATAGTGAATTTTACCAGCTCTTCCAAATCCAAATAATATAGTATTCATATTTAATATTTATAATAGAGAAAAATTGAATAAAATTTTTTAAATTAAAACAAAAAAATGGAAAAAAATAATCCTTTATTAGATCTTAAAAATAATGGTGTATGCGCTATTAAATCGGTATTTTCGCATGAAGAAATAGATGAATTACAAAAAAAATATTATAATATTTACTATCATGTAAATTCTAAAATAAAAAAATCAAAAAGAGATATATACAATTATTATACCAATTATGATAAAGAATATCATTATAAAAAAAACTTTTATAATATAGATAAATTCGAAGTTATAGAAATAAATAAGGGTAGATATGATATATCAGTACCCTATAATCTTGAAAAAAAAGATGTAATTGATGAAATAATTAGTAATTTTATTAAAAAAAATTATAAATCAAAGTGGGGAATTTTAACATCTGATAGTAAATCAGCAAATGGGCCATGGCACCGCGATACAATAAATTTAGACGGAGAAGCAGATGAAAAAGGAAATTACGATGATTCAAATGTAGTTCATAACTTTAACCCATTTTATTTTACAATACTAATACCTCTTGTAGATATGAATGCTAAAAATGGGTCAACTGAATTCATACTAGGATCACATAATCTTACATATGAGGAATCTTTAGGACAGGAACATGTTCAATTTGATACAAAAGTTGGGGATATAATTATATTTGATGGAAGAATTTTTCATAGAGGTAGAGAAAACAATACAACCGATAGTAGACCGGTTGTATATAATATGATTCATCGTGATTGGTATGTTGAAACTGGCGACTAAATTCTAAATGTTTTTATAATATTATCTATTTCTGATATAACATTTTTTGTACTTTTTTTTTCTGAAAAATCTGATATAACTTTTTGATTTATTTCCTCTTTTTTTTTTTTAACTATCTTATTCTTTATACTATTATCTGATAATCTTTTACTATCTATTTGAGATAACAAATCGAATTTTTTTGATGATTCACTCAATTCCTTTGGTTTTGTATTCTTATTTTTATTATTATTTTTATTTTCATTTTCATTTTTTTTTAAATTTTTAGGATTAGTATCGTTGCTTTTTTTCCTTGATACTGATTCTACACTACTACTCAATAAATTAATTTTTTTATCATAATTTGGATCATTCGCTTGTTCATTTTTTTTTAAATCCTTATAGATGTAGTTTATGTTTCCACAAGCTTGAATATAGATACCATAATTATTTACTATTTTTTGATCTAAAAAAATAGAGCTCGTCAAAAATTTTATAGCATGTATTACAAAAACCATTTTTTTATTAAGTATTCCACTTTTAAAATTTATTTTAAAAAATTTATACATTGACATAATTTGACTTGTTATCTTATCATTGTCCAATTTATATGTGAACTTTAAAATAACTTCCCAAAAGATCCAAATCATATCATAACATTGGAGCTTATCTATACCTTTAATATGTCTAAATCCAATTTTGTATCTTTTATTTTTTTTTATATTTATTTTACTCCATTCTAACATCCAACTTAACCAATATATAGAATCCTTGTAATTTTTATTGGTTAATGAAAAATAAAATTCATTAAGAATTATTTTAACTTCTCCAGGATCTCCCTCTCTTAGTATATCTCCTAATAAATCATTATTAGCTTTTAATCTATCTTTTATTTTATTTATATTAAATTCTTCAGCTTTTATTGAACAAAGTTTTAAAGGTTTATCTTTTTTCGATAAACAAACTAATGTAATTAATTCAGCAATGTAATTTCTTACTATTTGATTGTTTCTTATGTTTAAAGAATTTAATTTATAATAATCATTTTTAATGATTTTAACTAATATTTCATATTTTGTAAATAAATATTCAGATAAATTAGGATTATTTATGTGAACATATTTATTATAAACATTGAGTATTTTATCTAATACTTTATCAATCTGTCCGGAAATAATTAATTCTACTGCCCAAAAACATGATTCTTCAATAGAATCTTCTAATAAGCACTTATTAAATTTTTGTATAACGGCCGCCTTCATATAACCTGAAAAAGTCTTATCCTTGAAAAAACTTAAAATTCTATAATCATTAATCTTGTACAAAAAATTAACTTCAAACATAATTAATTTAAATAAAAAATTTATATAAAAATAACACAAATTAATTTCTACAATTCATTACAATACTTATAGCATGAAGTAAACCTGGAAAATAAAAAAATGAGGTTAATACTATACTAATTATAATACGGGAAATATCTTTAAACCCCCGATTCATCTCATCTAAAAAGACCGCTAAAGGAGGAAATACTATAGCAACAACTAATTTTAATATATAAGATGGAAAGCATATAGGTCCAAATCCAAATCCTCCATACATTAATTTATCAAATGTAGACATTATATTAATGCAACATAATTATTTACATTTAGAAATTTTCAAATGACTTAAATTTAAATCACAATTATCATTACTCGTAATTTAATCTTAAATATACAGAAGTTATAAAATAATGTACATTGACAATTCTATAAAAAATTGTATGTATTCAAATACATTAAATTCTAATATTATCGGCATCTATTAGTCTGACTACCTCTCATAATAATTAAAGCATAAATTAACCCGGGAAAATATAACATTAAAGTTAAAAAACAGCATATCAAAAAATACATTAGTCCTGAAACTCCTTTTGCCATAAAGACTCCTGCCGGAGGAAAAAGTATAGTTATTATGTATCTAATTATTGAACTGTCATAACATTTTCTACAATTATTGGGGGTCAATCCGCCAAGTATCCCTCCAAAGGCGCCAAATAAAATATTCCATATCATTTTTACTATCATTTTCCAAATATCAACAAGCAACCAAAACACTTTTAAAGTTATCTTTAATACTAATTCTAAAACAGTACATACAAATCCTGCTATTGGTCCCCTTCCACTAAATGCTAAAGCTTTTTGATGTGGATTTAATATAACTTTTTCTTTTTCTATTCTCTTTGTTCTTGCGTCTGCTTTCATACTCTCAGGTAATCCTTTTTCCTCCTTAAACATAGACTCTGATGCTTGCTTTTTTAAACCTTTAATAATAACACACCTTTTTTTTGAGGGAACACCATATTTGTCATAAGTTAATTCGCACCTATTAGAAATACAATCAGAATTTAGTTCGCATACCTTACCATATTTTTTAGATTGCGTAACACAATATCTTCCTTTTGGATTATTTAACTTATCGTATGTCATTTCACATATACCCGATGAACATTCTCCATCATCAAGACATTTTTTTCCATATGTCACCATTATATATATAATATATTTATTTGTCACATTAAATATCAACCAAAATATGAACTAATTAGATAAGATTATAGAAACAGCGACCATAAATACATTTTAAAAATGGTAAGCAAACCGTCTCGATTTTCCATGTAGGTATTCCTAATTAGTGATAAAAATAAACAAATTTGTATCCCGCTTATTGTATTACTACTTTAATCTTTCAAATTGAACTACTATAATGTCTCGGCACCCGAAACCTTCACTTTTAGTTGAATTATGATAAATATTACCTGAAAAACAAAGTACATCTTTTTCTTTAACCATATGTGTTTTGCGCTCATTTTCATAATCTGAATACTCCAAATCTCCACCTCTTACCGTAGTATCTTTTCTAATGTAGTATATAATTGTAAATACTTTTCTATTTGTAGCACCATAATCATCTTGATGCCATGATAAAAGGTTTGGCGTTTTCCAAAAACCATCAAAATGATTGCGCTGAATAAATTCAATAGTATATTTTTTCGGATTTAATACTAGATTATAAATATTTAGATTTTTAATTATAGTATTAGATTTATTTAAAAGACCTTCAAATTTGGCATAATGTTTTATATCTTTTTCACTAAAACATATTCTTAGATTTATTTTAGTTCTTTTTCTGTTATGAATATCATAATGAACTTCTTGAAAAGACTCTTTTTCGGTATCGCTTAAAGTTAAATGATACATTTTCTAAAATATTAGAAAAAAAATGATTTTCAATTTTATAATATTTATTCTTTAAACTTTATTTTCTTTATTCGTATTTATATACAATACTATCTTTGGGATAATCATGTTTCAATCCATTCACCAAGTCTCTATTAGAAATATAATTAAGTTGGATATCTCCTTCAACATCATTTCCAAAACTTACAACACTTCCAAGTTCTTCATTAAAAGTAAACTTAGGATCAGTGATGTAAATAATATCCGCACATTTGAATTTGTGGCAAATAGGTATTTTTATATCAGACATAAAAGATTCTTGTATTTTATTAGTCTTTAAAACTACATTAAACACATCTTTTTCACACATTTTTTTGTCATCTCCACGTGCCTTATCATATTTTGACAAGTTTCCAGTCTTAAATTTGTGAATTATTTGAGTTTTATCTTGGGTATAATTAAAAACAGGTTTTAGTACAACCCCATTATCTAGTATTTCATCAAAGTATGATGGCGGATTATTGTTTAGTAAGGTTTTTTTTTCTTGAGAACTATAACTATTATCTATAACATTTCTTTTACAATTTTTTAATAAATAATAAGCAATTGTATAAAATGGCATTACTAACCAGAAAATATTAACCCACATAAAAGGTCTTTTAATTAATAAAGGATCAGTTGGGAAGGTCGAGTTTGCATAATTTATATTATTTGGGTTTTTTTCTTGAATAAAATAACAAAACATATAAAGGAAACTATTCATAAATTGTGTACCCATACTTACACTCAATGCAATTAAATAGTTATTATGGTTATTATAAATTTTAAAAATTATTGCTAAAAGAGAGAACAACGCACACTGTGTACAATGACTTGATTCTATAATTCTACTCCAATCATCACTATGACTCATGTATTCTCTATCAGCCCATGCTCCGTATTCAGCGTAGAAAATATGAGATAATTTCCAAGGTAGAACATAACTAATATCATATATATTTTCAGTCCATACATGTTTATTATCCAAAATCAATCCTTCAGACATATTTGATACATAATTGTAGTCAGATATGTATGCTACTTCCCAAACCCCAGTTAAAATTGTCATCATTACCCAAAAATACGTTATCTTATTTATAGATTGTAATTGAGGAAATGATGTTCTAACAAAAATAGATCCAATCAAATATAAACAAATTTCAAAAATTCCAATTACGTAGCCTTTCATTTCAATTTATTATAATACAAACCTTAAATAAAGAATTAAATCAATTTTATTATTTATTTCAATGACATATTATCATAGCATAAAGTAAACCAGGAAAATAAAAGATTAAAGTTAGAGCTATATCAATTAATATGTAAATCCATCCACTAAGACCTTTCTTCATAAAAACAAATAAAGGAGGGCACATTATCATAATTATATAATGAAATAAACTGGGAGGTCTCCTACAAATATTACCTTTGGGTTTAAACTTTTTGCCCGACCCGGGATGTCTTTGTGGGTCATGACCGAAGATACCACCAAGAGATTGTCCAAATATTGTGTTGAATATGGTTCTTATTACACTAAATACTAAATCTCCAATAACAGCTAATATCATATTAATAGATTGAAATACCCCAAAAACTAAGTCTTTTATAAATGCCATAGGCCTAAATAAATTCATAGCAATCTTAAGTAGTTTAGGAATTATAGTTATCATTTTAAAAATAATGTCACCCATAGTGACCATCACAATACCTAGGGTAATCACGGGAGCTAAGATCGGAGTTAATACCATTAATTTAATATAACAAAATAATTTTGAATATAATTAAAAAGGACAAATCATAATAGCATACAGTAATCCAGGGAAATAAAACATTAAAGTTAATGCTATAGTTATCAAAATGTATATCCAACCACTTAATCCTTTTACCATAAAAACGTACAGAGGAGGACATAATAAAAGTATTATGTAATAGAAAATACTTGGAGGTCTTTTACAAACTTTGTCTTTAGGTTTAAACTTTTTTCCTGTTCCAGGGTGTCGTTGTTCATCGTGTCCAAAGATTCCCCCTAAAGCTTGTCCAAATATTGTATTAAAAATAGTCCTTATTGTACTCATTACTAAATCTCCTATTGTATCAAGAATCATATATGCCGCCTTGAAGACCCCGAATACTAGATCTTTTATAAATGCCTCGGGTCTAAATAAGTTAGTGGCAAGCTTTAAAAATTTTGGTATAAATTTTATAGCAAAAATAATTATTTCTCCAAAAATAACCATAGTCATACCTAGCATAATTAGGGGTGCTATTGCTGGTAAATAAGTCATGGCTTGTCCTATAGCCATTGGTATCCATAAAAAAGACATCTTATATATATAAAATAAAAAAATTTAGAAAGGACAAACAATTAAAGCATATAGTAATCCAGGAAAATAAAACATTAAAGTTAATGCTATAGTTATCAATATATAAATCCATCCACTTAATCCTTTTACCATAAATACATAAACAGGGGGACATAGTAATAATATAATGTAGTAAAAGAAATTAGGGGGACTTTTACAAACTTTACCTTTAGGTTTAAATTTTTTACCCGTTCCTGGATGTCGTTGTTCCCCGTGTCCAAAAATACCACCCAGAGATTGTCCAAATATAGAATTAAAAATTGTTCTTATTGTACTTAGTATAATATCCCCTATTGTATCAATAATCATGTATATTGACTTGAAGACTCCGAATACTAGATCTTTTATAAATGCCTCTGGTCTAAATAAATTCATAGCAATCTTTAAGAATTTGGGAATCATCTTTAACATCATAAAAAATATATCACCAAGTAATATCATTGCTACTCCCAACATAATAATAGGTAAAATCATAGGAATTAATGGTAATAACATGCCCATTGCCATAACCGACTTATGTATTAATGAGAAAATAATTTAAAATTTAACTAATAATCATCACTTTTTGATAAAATAATTTTTTTCTCTTCTGAAATAAAAACTGTATGTTCAAATTGGGCTACCATACTACCTGGAGTATCAAGTATAGGAGGGTAGCTATTTATTATTTGATTTTGAAATAATTCATTATATGATAAATCATAATTTTGACTTTCTTTTTCGATGTTGTATAAGAACCTTGGACAGAAAGCCAATGTTTTAAAATTATTTTTTACTAAATTTAGTAGTTTTCCCGTTCTTTTTGTTTTAAATTTACAATTATTATAATTTTGTTTTAGTTTATAATGAGATGATTTACCTTCCAAATAACCCGTTCCCGAACCGGTGGTAGGGAATACTTCCACCGCATAAAATTCATTGTCTTCTATCCTTTCCTTACTATCATTTTTAACAGATGGAATTGATTTTCCAGAATGAATTTCCCATTGAGATATAGAATGACCTGTTAAATTATTAATAGGTTTTAAAGGTATTATTTTCCCATTAACATTAACTTCATATGATGTTACTATCTCTTCAGCTATTGAACTGAGTTCCGATATTAACATATCTGGTCCCATATTTTTAATAACATTATCTACAGCATCTTTTGAAGAAATTAATAAATTATCATAAACCGGATTATTATTTATTGTGAAAGCACTATCAATAATCCAACCATTAATATGAGTCCCAAAATCAATTTTGCATATATCGCCTTCTTTGAGAATGGTTTTATCTCCTGGATTAGGAGTCCAATGAGCAGCTATATTATTTATAGATATTCCTGTAGGAAATGCTATACCATTATTAATTTGTTCCCCATAATTCCTTGATAATTCTCCTATCCGTGTTTCAATTTTATTACATATATCATATAATTTTACACCCGGTTTAATGTAATCTTTCAATTCTTTTCTTACTTTTTTATGAATTTTTGCAGCCTTTTTAGCATCACTTATAATATTATCCATAAAAATACTATATTCATATGTTTAAATAATTTAAAGATATTTTTTTATACTTTATTAATGAATCAGTCTAACTTTGAAGAATTTAATAGTTTAGGTCATGAATCTTTAGATAAAATTAATGAACTAGGACATACATTTCTAGGAGAAATTATAAATGTCGCATTGCCTATAGTAAATAATATGACAAATAATAATATCAATCCAAATGTTCCAACAAGAAATTCAATTAAAATTGAAAAAATTAGAAATGATACATCATCTCTTGTATTATTAGCGTATATCCCGGGAGTAAATAAAGAAAATGCTACAGTAAATATTAAAAATGATAAAACACTTATTATAGAAGGCACTACATCACTTTTTAGTGATCCAGGGCAAACAGAATGTAAACCTGAGAAAAAATACTTTAGAGAAGTTAAAACCGATATTGATATTAATAATATAAATTTAGATGTTAAATATATAGGTGGAGTATTAAAAATTACAATAGTAAAAACACAATTTAATAATACACATGTAAATATAAATTAAACTGGTGTTATGGAATTAAAATTACTAAATATAATCTTCTCATATTTTATATTTTTCACAGTTGTTTTTAAATAAATAATATCCATAAATTTTTTAATGAAATCGAAAATCACGAAAATGGAACCCATCAGTGAAGGGAAATAATAAAATGGTAAAAGTATTAAAATAAAATAATATTTAAATTCATATAAATCCCCGATTGACAAAATAGCAGATAGTACTAATGCTGTTGCGCATTTTACAACTTGATAAAAATGATATTCAATATTAAAATACTTGTCAAATAAATAAATATTTATAGGTTCTATAAATACAATCAAAAATATAATATTAAATATTATAAAATGATAATTTTCATTTAATACATTATAATTATTATCATGTTCAATGTACATATAAATCAAAATAATTAAAGGTACTAAATAAATAAATAATTGGATCAGTATTTGACCAAATAATAAAAATAAATACTTGAAATAATTTATACTTTTTTTGATTTTTAAATCTTTTCTACAAATTGGACATCTTGTTATTTCATTTTTATTAGACAATTCAAGGCAACTATTACATATAAAGGAGTCTCTACAAATGCATATTTTATTAATTTCAGAATATGTTTCCCGACAAATTAAACAATTCATACTAAAAGTATTTTTTTTACTTTAAATATTTATTTTTTTTATCATTTCTATAATGATAAAATATAAATTTGATTCAACATATCTTTTTTTTTATATCCTTAAAAATGAACGGGTTGGTAGTGTACTGCGAAACTCATGATCAAGGAGCAATAATTTTAGATAAAGAAAACTACTTTAAACACTTGACAAAATATGATTGTATATTAGATAATAATTTAGACAAGATATGTTTTCCAGTTTCTGGAATTAATAACACCCGAAGACTATGTAGTTGGATAAAGCATGGAAATTGTAGATTAGAAAATAATTTATTAAAATATAACTCTCTTTCTAAAAAAAATTATGAAGATATGTATGGTGGGTGGGATAATGAATACTTTAAGTCAGAAGTTTATAATTCACAAATAGAAAAAAATAATGAAAAATTTATAATTAGACATATAAAAAATCAAAGCTTAATATATGAATAAATCATTAAATGAGATAAGTAGTGAAATATGGAAAAATACAATAAGTAATAAAGCAGAAATTGAAACACCTGTATCAATATTCCTTATGGGATTACCAGCTAGTGGTAAATCAACAATTATAAAATATTTTTTGGAGGCTATGCTTGATTCGAAAATGAGTGATTTTATACATATAGATCCCGATATTTTAATGAAAACAGCTCCTAACTATAACGGTTCTCGTGCCAAGGATTTTAATAAATTCGGAGTTATTCTAGCAAGTAAAATGCTCAAAAATATACAAAGTCATAAATATAGTTATATTTATTATGGCACAGGTAAAAATTGGAAACAATATAAAACAATGATAAATAAAGCAAGAAGTCTAAATTTTGTAACAATACTCGTTAATGTAAATTTAAATAAATCCGAAGCAAAAAAAAGATCCAAAAAGAGATCTAGAAATAATAGTATTAATAAAAGAACAGTTCCAAATACTGTCATTAACGACATACATGAATCTTTGTTAAAAAAACATGAAAGTGGAAGATATAAGGATCCTTCAGGAACCTTTAAGTCAATAGAAGGGTTAACCAACTATGAGATACTAAAAACATTAGTTGATTTTTATGTAAATTTCGATAACAATCAACCATTTGGTGAACCTCCAAAAGTTATCGATATAAAAATGTAATTATTCTACGGTTACACATTTAGCTAAATTACGAGGCTGATCTACATTACATCCTCTTTCTAATGCTATATAATATGATAATAATTGAAGTGGTAATATAGTTAAGAATGGATATAGATGCTCTTCTATGTGGGGTATACGAATAATATTTTCAGTCATACTATCAAAATCTTTATTATCTTCGTTTGTAATTATTATTAACGAACCTCCTCTAGAATGAACTTCTTCAATATTAGAACATACCTTTGAGTATATATTATCCTTAATTGCTATGACAACTACAGGCATCATTTTGTCAATAAGAGCGATAGGGCCGTGTTTCATTTCTGCGGCCGAATAACCTTCCGCGTGGATATATGATATTTCTTTTAATTTTAAAGCTGCTTCAAGTGCTATAGGATAATTGTACCCTCTTCCTAAGAATAAAAAATTACTAGCAAATTTAAAAATTTTAGACATATTTTTAATTTGATTAGTTAATGATTCTTTAATCTGTAAATAAATATCTGGAATGTTGATTAAATTTTTAATTATTTCATTTGATTTATCTAAATTTATATTTTTTAATTGAGCCAATCTTATCGCCAACATATATAAAACAGTAAGTTGGCCGGTAAAGGCCTTTGTACTAGCTACTCCTATTTCAGGTCCAACATGTAAATAAATGCCACCATCAGTCTCATATGATATAGAAGATCCTACTATATTACAAATTCCGAGACAAAGCATTTTATTTTTACATGATTTAATAGCTTCCAAAGTGTCTGCTGTTTCTCCGCTCTGTGATATACCAATTAAAACTGTATCTTCGCTTGTAGCTTTTTTTCTATATCTAAATTCACTTGCTTGTTCCACTTCAACTGGTATATCAGCTATTTCTTCTATTATATATTTTCCAATAAGACCAGCATTTAATGAAGTCCCACAACCACATATAATAATTTTTTTACATTTTGATAATGTGTGAATTAACGTATCATTGTTTTTTTTTATTTCTATACCACCTAACTTAACATTGAATGAATCGGTTATACGCCCTCTCATACAATCTTTTATTGATTCATGTTGATTCATTATTTCCTTTAACATAAAATGTTTAAAAACACTTTTTTCTATTTGATCTATTTTAATATTTAATTGACTGATATTTGGATTGATTACTTCTTGTGTAATTATATTTTTAATTTCATAATTATTGCTAGTACGATCGATAATTGCTAATTCATTGTCTTTTAAAGTTATTACATTTTGTGTTTCTTCCAAAAATGAGTAATAATCACTACTAATATAAATTTGATTATCAGATAAACCTAATACGATTGGACTTCCTTTTTTAACAACTATAACATCATTTAGACTAAGTTTACTATAAAGAATTATTCCATAAGTTCCAGATATTTTAGATAGTGCTTTAACTACATTTTGATAATAGCTATTATTAGTATTGGTTAAGCAAATGAATTCTATAAAATTAACTAAAACTTCGGAATCTGTTTCGCTATAAAAAATATATCCTTCATCAATTAAAATCTGCTTTAAGATTTTATAATTTTCTATAATACCATTGTGTACTAAAAAAAAATTACCATTATTAGAAACATGAGGATGTGAATTACTATCACTTGGTTTTCCATGTGTAGCCCATCTTGTGTGACAAATAGTAAGATTAGTCTTTATTTTTAAATTAATACTATTTTCAAGATTTTTAATTTTTCCTTTTCTTTTCTCAATAATGATTTCTTTTTTTTCATTAAGATATAATATTCCGGAAGAATCATAACCTCTATATTCTAATCTTTTTAATAATTTTATAGTTTGATTTAAGCTTATATCATTATTTTTTGACAATAATCCAAGAATTCCACACATAATAATAATAACAAATAAAATAAACTTAAAAATATATTAAATATTCTATTTATTATGTTTATAGATAATATTGCTTCTTCAAAAGAATTAGATAATATATTGAATAAATATTATCATAAAAATATTCTTTATTTCCATTCTAATAATTGCGATACATGTCATAACATAGATCGTAAATTAAATAATTTTTTAATAAAACACGTTGATAAAAAAATACAATTTATTAAAATAAATATTGAAAATTCGCCGGAGATTGTAAAAAATTTAGATATTACTACATACCCTATATTCCAAATTTACGATAAGAATTTACTACTTAGAGAAATTTTTGGAACTTATAGTAATATTCTAGAAATATTGGAAAATGTATATAAAGCCTAATTTATTTTTTTTTTTTAGCCATTTGGGCTGTATTTTTTAAAACAATAAACAATAAAAATATAAATGCTAGAAATATTAATAAGATAATGATTAATGTTTTGTTAGCATTAAAATTGCAATTCATATTATTAACTGATATTTAAATTATAATTTTATTATATAATAACATTATGTATAATAAATTTATAATAATTTTTTTATCCATATTTTTAGTACAATTGTTATATTATTTATTAAAGAATGATTATAGTGTAATTTTTTTAGAAAAACACGAAACATGTGGATTGTTTTACAATAATAATTACATTAATAATCTCACATATTTAGATCTTAAATTAAGGAATATAAAGTCAAATCCGTTAAAATTATATTGTGATCATAGTCTTAATTTCACAAATAAAGAAAAAAATAGTATTCTTAATTTAGTTTCTAAAATGAATCAAAAAATTAAATCTAATTTTATAAAAAAATGGAAATTTTCTAAAGTAGATAATTTTATAGAAAACGGATATCCGCATACACATAAGGATACTATTATTTTACCAGAGGCAATAATAGAACATTTAGATAAATCAAATAACTATAAGAATATGTGTAGTTTGTTTATACACGAAAAAACTCATATTTATCAAAGAGTTTATGAAAAATCATTTAGAGATTTATATATAAATTATTGGAATTTCATCGAAGTTAAAAATATAAAAAATTTAGAAACAATATTACCTTTAGTAAGATCAAATCCGGATGGGGTAGAAATAAAATGGTTATTTCATTTTGAAAATAATTATATTCTCCCAGTTTCTATTTATAATAATATTTATTCTATTAAAAATGTAGATTATGTCGGCATCTATGTAATTAAACAAGGAAATGATTTTATTATTCCTAAAAATTATAAAAAAAAACATCTTAAGAAAATAAAATCCTTCAGAAATTTTTTTAAAAATATAGAAAATAATATATATCATCCAAATGAATTATCAGCTGAAGTATTTTCTTTTTTTTATCTTAATAAACTAGGATTAAATAATAGTCTAAATTCTCCATGTATGGATTCATTTTCCCAATGGTATAGCACTATTAAACAGTTTTAACAAAATTGATTATATTAAATTATATTTATTAATAATAAATGGATACTCTACTAATATTAAAAAATATTCCCATAAAACATACCGATAAACTTACTTCTCTAAATGAAATTAAATGTGAAGCTAAACAATGTACTCCTAAGAAAAAAAAAAAGGAAAGATGTGGTTATGGTCCATGTAATAAAAAACTTAAATTTTTAGATTGTAGCTTGAAATGTAGTTGCGATATGTCTTTTTGTACTATACATAGACTACCTGAAAATCACGAATGTACATATGATTTTAAGAGTCGTGGTAAAAAAATACTAGAAAACAAATTACCCAAAGTTAGTTCAGAAAAAGTAGTAAAAATTTAAATAGCGTGTGTATCTTTATGATCATTATTCGGTATACAGTAATACCCGCAATGCTTATTATAATTTATACCGTTTTGTCTTTTTTCTTTATTATAATTTCTATCAGATAAATGGGGGGCCCAAATTGGGAACCCGGAAGCATCATGGTGTTCTACTCCTAATGTACCTGGTTTGTGGCTGAACCTACCATTATTATCCTGACGATAAAAATGATAAGTGTGCCCATCATCAATAGTCATTTCTCCCTTATAATAATTTGGTGGACATTTTTCTGTAAATGGAACTTTAAATAGCATACTCTTTTTGTTATCTGCAATACCTTTTCCATCCCTTTTATCTTTAGTATTACTCCTTGATAATTCTTCTAAATTATCCGCATAAATCTTACGCTCCATGTCTGAACAAGTATATTTTCTATTTTTATTAATCCATCCCTTAAGATTAGCATAATCTCCTGGTTGAGGTTTAAGTTCTCTACATTTTTTTGTTTTACGAGGACATTTGCCTTTATGTTTTTTTTTGCAGAGTCTTCTACATTCATTGCTAACAGCTTTTATTTTATCATTTAAAAAATAGGTGTAGCAATTATGAGATCCTTTAATGTAAGGATGATCCCACTTTTTCGGTTCGAAATGAGGTTCTGTTCCTGACATGTATTCCATAAATCTTTTTTTACAAGAATTATAATTTTTACAATCTTCACCTGAATTTTTTTTCATACATGATTCTAAATTGGGATCAGGAATATTCCCATTGGTGAAACAATTGCATTTGTGATCATGAGTTTTCAAAATTTTATTACATTCTCTTACTTCTTTTGAATAGTCCTGAAACTTATCAACTTTATTGGTATTATTTCTATAAACATTATTTTTATTACTACCTTTATTTTTATTATTTTTCTTTTGCGATCGTCCGCCTTTTAATGTTGCCTTTCTATTTAAAAAAACTATTGACATAATTAGTATATATAAAATAAAGAAATATATTTTTTTCATAATATTAATAATTAAAATAATTTTGTATTTTTTTTAATGTAAAATCATAATTATTGATTAAAATATTATATTTCGAACTTAAGATTTTTTTAGCTTGATCTTGAGGTATTTTAGAATATCTTATAATGTAAGATAAAATAATTACAGCCGACTTTTCAGAATTTTCCCCTACAACTAGTATACCATTATTATTTATAAGATTAACATTCATAAATTCTGTTACTTCTAATACATATTCTATTAATTTATCTATTTCATATTTTTGTATTCTATTTTTAACATCAAAATTATAATTTTCTGATTTGCCCAAAAAAAATAGATCCTTATCTGGCTTTATTATCTTAGTAATATTGAATGTTTCCTTAAAGTTGGTATTTAACGCATTCTTTAGATTCCCTAACCAAACATTTGGTATTATTTCCATCGGCAATGACATTATCTAATTATTATATTTTTTAAGATAAAATTGAACTTAAAGTTTTAATAATATTATAAAAAATGGATATAAAAATTAAATATAAAATTGATGAAAAATTATGGAATAATTTCAAAAAAATCAATGAAGAATCAATAACATTAAATTATCATACTATTCCTCCTAATAAAAAACTTGAAAATGAAGTTGATGATATTTATGACTATTGCACAGCATGTGAAGAGTTTGGTATAAATATTGAAGAATCTCAACGGGTTTGTTTAAAATGTGGAATAATAGATGGTACTGTTATAGATTCAACCGCAGAATGGAGATATTATGGGTCAGAAGACAATAAATTATCTGATCCGACAAGATGCGGACTTCCTACAAATGAATTATTACCGGAATCTTCATTAGGATCTGTTGTTTCCTATTCATATAATGAATCGTACGACATGAAAAAAATTAGAAACTATCATGCTTGGAACGCCATGCCCTATAAAGAAAGAAGTTTATACAATGTATTTGATAATATTAAGGTTAGAGCGGTTAATAGTGGTATACCATTGTGTATAATTGAAGAAGCAAATATATTATATAAAAAAATATCTGAAACAAGAATTTCTAGAGGTTCTAATAGGAAAGGTATAATAGCATCTTGTATATATAAGGCTTGTAAAATAAAGAATGTTCCAAGAAGTGCTAAAGAGATAGCTGACATGTTCCACTTAACAGTTACAAATATGACAAAGGGTTGTAAGAAATTTGATGAAATCATGAATATAAATAATAAATCTGAAAGAGTCTGCTTAACGACATCCGCATCTGACAGTTTCGTTAATAGATTTTGTTCACGATTAAATATTAATAGTAATATTGTTAATATTTGTGAAATAGTATGTGTTAATGCTGATAAATTTGGACTAGTTTCGGAAAATACACCCCCTTCTGTAGCCGCTGGAACAATTTACCTTGTATGTAGTTTACTTAATTTACATGTGACAAAAAAGGATATTTCCAATTCATGTAAAATATCTGAAGTCACTATAAGTAAATGCTATAAAAAGTTATTTAAATACCATAAACACCTTCTTCCTCCCCAAATATTAAAAGAATTATATGGGTAATCGTTTAAATCAAAAATATTTTTTAAATGTTAAAGTTATTATGAATACAACCAATATGTTAATGGTAAGTATGGCTGTAATTTCCATAACTTGTGCATATTTAGTATATCAAAACATTCAATATTTAAATAGTCTTAAGGGTCTAGCTAATAATATTTCAAGTATGAATGGTACAATATCACAAAGTATTTCAAATCTTTCACGTAGACTAGAAAATATTAATGTATCTACACAAAAATTAAATGCTCCAGCACCAAATAAAATAAATCAACTTAAAGGACAATATAATAATTACAAACTTGATAAACTAGAAATGCAAGATCAAAAAGAATTCAGCGATAATAGTGAACATCAAGGTAATTCATCACCTGTAAATGTAGATCCTAATGACTCAAATTTAGAAAATTTAGCAGAATCTTCTAGTAAACTTCAACAAAGTTTTAACAATAATAATCTTTTTTCTTTAGAATCAGATAAGGATATTAGTATTAATGATAATGAGAATGAGGATAATAATGGTGATAACAATGAGAATGATGATAACAATGAGAATGAGAATGATGATAACAATGAGAATGATGATTTGTACAATGAAAAATCTAATTTATTGGAAACAAATGAATTTACAGAAGAACATAATGAAGAAACTCATGATAACGGTAATGATAGTATAGGAGACAGTGATGATTATGAAACTGATTCAGAAATGGAAAAAAATGAAGTAAATAGTGAAAAAGAACCTCTTAATATTTCACAAATGTCAGATATAGATATTAATGAGCAAACTGATGAAGATACCGAAGTTTTAACAGATAAAATTAAAAATGAAATTAAAAATTTAGAACAATTAGAAGAAACTGTATATCCAAGTATTACTCAAAATGATCTGGAAAGAATGACAGTTAGAGAATTAAAGACTTTTGCTGCTAATAATTCTATAATACAAAAGGGAACCAAAAAAGAATTACTCACAAGAGTAAAAGAAAAATTAAATTTGGAATAATTAAATTATTAAATTAAAAATTTCAAAAATAATTTATTTTGTTAATATATATATGAATTGCTATAGAACCAGTAACAATAAACATTTTACCGCGCCACCAAGAATGGACGATGCTAGACATTTTACAGACTACAGACCTAACTGCCATGTAAATAACTTAGTAAGAAATAACAATGACGTATTTAACAGTTTTGATTACAGAATATTTTTAACTAGAAATGCTGAAAAACTTATGGATATTAATAGAAAACATGCTTATCTTAAGAATGGTGTTTCAGATTGTAAACAACCATATCATCAAGGAACCATGCTTCCTGAAAAATATAAAGTTGTATGTGATACCCAAAACTGCAGAAGAATACTTAATAACGAAAATGGATTAGGAGATGGAAGAATTTATTCTGAAGAACCAGCCCCATGCTTACAAACATTTAAAGCTCCGCCATTAAATTTGGAAATTAACAGATGCACACCACCAAATGATAATTTTAGATACTATCCTGATAGTAAGATTCAAGGAGAAGACATTCAACGTCCAGCTCTTCATTCCGGTGGAAAAATTTTAGAAGGAGGAGATCCAAGAGCCTACCAATAATTTTTTATTTATACTATTTATTTTTTATTAAAAATTTTAATGAAAAATAAATCTCTTTGTATAATATAATGAATTGGAGAGAACAGTATTTTGATAAAATCACATGCAATGGAACAATTATTAATTCCGGCAATGGAAATCTTATAGTTAAAGGTGAAGTAAAAAGTAATAAACCAGATCCAACAATTATATATTGGGCAGGAAACCCTCCTAATAGAAGAACCGGATTTACCGGATCATCTCTGCCATACAAAGATCCTGAACAAGCATACTACAGAAGTGAAAATATAGGTTCAGTGAAAGCTGTAGACAGAAAATTTCAATTCAATATAGATATGCCAAATGCCTACTATGTTGGATTAGGCAGTTTATATGTACCTCCTCATATACATTTTAAAATATGCGAACCAGGTGTTGATAATGAATTTCACACATTAAAAATCAGTAATGGTGTTCCTTTTAGAACACTAACTTATCCTGCTCCACCAACAAAAAACTCCCGTGTCTCACCTTTATTTTATGAAAATCGGGGAAAACCATCTCAATTACCATTTAGATCTCAGGAACAAATACTAAGAGATGCGGGCTATCCATCTCATGATAATATGCCTGATAACTTTTGGGGTCTTAAACCTGCTCAATAAATTGTAAGTTTTTGTAAATAAATATATTATTAAAATTGATTTTCAAAGTTATTAATATAATTATTCAAATATGTCTAATGTTAAGCCTAAAATTATTTATGATCCGGTGCATGGACATATAGATATTGATAGTATAAGTATAAAAATAATCGATACTCCAGAGTTTCAAAGACTTAGATACATAAAACAATTGGGCAATGTCTCTTATGTTTACCCTAGTGCTTCGCATAGTAGATTTGAACATAGTTTAGGAGTATATTATTTAGCAGGAAAGTTAATAAATACACTCAAAAATAATCAACCCGAATTAAATATTACTAACCAAGATATTATTAATGTCAAAATAGCCGGATTATGCCACGATCTGGGCCATGGTCCTTTCAGTCATTTATTCGACAATTATGTATCAAAAAATTGTGGCAAATACTCGGAACATGAAAAAAGATCAGAATTTATATTAGAGTATATAATAGATAAATATAAAATAGGATTGACAACAGAGAATGTTAATTTAATAAAAAAGATGATAAATCCTGACAAAAATGATATTGGTTTTAAATATCAAATTGTTTCTAATCTTAAAACTGGTTTAGATGTTGACAAATTTGATTACATCAAAAGAGACACATTTTATTTAGGATTGAACTATAACTGTGAATATCTTAGAATTATAAATTATGCTAAAGTAATTGATAATAATATATGTTATCCAACTAAATTAATAAGTTGTATCTATGGAATATATTATAGTAGATTCCGGCTCCATAATGAAGTTTACCTTCATCCTGTATGTAAATCGTTAGATTTAATGGTTATGGATTTACTTAAGGATAATCCTGAATTTCTTAATAAATTTAAAATTTCTATAAACAATCCAGAATCATTTTGTCAATACACAGATCATATAATAAGTCATTTAAGATTAGGTAAATTCAATGTATCAATTCTTAAAAAAATAGAAACAAGAAAATTATATAAATTTATAGGAGAAATAGAAACTAAATATAAAATAGGAACAAAAACATTTATTTTAGAAAAAAAATGTATCAAAAATTTACTTAATAAAAATAAATTATTCAAAGATATATTAATAGACGAAATATCATTTGAAATTAATGATGAATTGTTTAATAATATTTGTGTATATGAATTATCTGATACACCCACAGTTTGTACTAAAATTAAAGAATTAGACAGAAAATATGACATGTTAACTTTTGGTAAAAGGAATATTATTAGGTTTTATAATAAAGGAAAAATAGAAATTAACATCACCGATATATGCGATTATATTAATAAATTATTAGTTTTATAATAAGTCGATTAAAATATTTTGTTTACTTAATATATGAATATTAAGTTAACAAATCAATTACATGAATGTAATAATTATATTTTTTTTTTATTTTCTGAACAAAACTTTAACCACGAAATATATAATGTTTTGAAATTAAATTTAAAAAATAAATATAATTTTCAAGGGTGTTATGAAGAAACTTTAATAATAAGAGAATTTAATCTTAATATCCTTTTGGTAGGTATGGGTAAAGTTTCAAAAATTAATAGAGAAAAAATAAGGAAAACCGCATCATTGTCTTACAATATTGCTTATACTAATAAATTTAAAAATATTATTTTAGTACCAATAAATAATTTTCATGCTATATCCAATCATATTGAAGGATTTTATTTATCTTCTTATAAATTTTTAAAATACAAATCAAAAAAAAATCCACGCACTGTAAATCTAACAATATTTTCCAAAAAAATAAATAATAGATTAGTACAAAAAATAAATGGAACTTTAAATATTTTAGAATCAGTTCATTTAGTTAGAGACCTTGGTAATGAACCTGCTAATAAATTAAACCCTATATCATTTTGCAATATAATCAAAAATTTGGGAAAAAAATCTGGATTCTTAGTAAAAATATTAGATACAGAAACTATAAAAAAATTAGGTATGAATCTTCTTGATTCAGTTTCCAACGGAAGTAAGTATGGATCAAAATTAGCTATTATTAGTAATAATATAAATGTTAATACCAATCCTATTGTATTTATAGGTAAGGGTGTGACATTTGATAGTGGAGGAATTTCTATTAAACCATCCAAAAATATGTATGAGATGAAGGGAGATATGTTGGGAGCGGCTACAGTATTGGGAGTTGTAAATGCTGCTACACTAAATAAAATTCAAAAAAATATTATAGGATTAATTCCTATAGCAGAAAATATGCCTGGACTAAATGCCACGCGACCAGGAGATGTTATTACTTCAATGTCAGGCAAAACAGTTGAAATCATGAATACCGATGCTGAAGGCAGACTAATGTTAGCTGATACATTAACATATGCTTATAGTTTAAAACCTAAATTGATTATAGATTTAGCAACTCTAACTGGGTCTCAAGCAAATTTAAGTTGTGAAATATTTTCTAATATATTAGGTAATAGTAATTATTACATTAAAAAATTTATACAATCTGGAAAAAATACGAATGAAAAGGTAGTAGAATTACCTATTTTTCCCGAGTTTAAAGAAATGACAAAATCAAGCATAGCAGATATAAAAAATGCAGAATATGGTTGTAGGTCCGGATGTATATTAGCCGCCGCATTTTTATCTAATTTTACTTTAAAAAATGTTCCTTGGATACATTTTGATATAGCTGGACCAACAACTTCAAAAAAAAAAAAATACTATATACCAGAGGGTACAACTGGTTATGGAGTTAGGTTATGTTTAGATTTTTTATCACACATTAATTAAATTTTGTTTTCTGATATCAATTTATATTGTACTTTTGGGTGAAATATATCACAGTATTGCATCAACGCAGATATACAGTGTTGGTTATAATCTATTCTTAATTCAGTACATCTCTTATCCTGTAATAATTTTGAATTCTTTGGATTGCCGAAATATAATCTTGATATACCTCCTTTAAATTTACCTGATTTAATTATACTTTTAGTTAGAACGTTTATTCATAAATGCGCGGCTTCTTCAATATTTCAAATAATTTTTATGTTGTAATTACCTATTAGATATCACAATATTAAAAACGAAAAATACTATTATTTAAAATACCTCTAATATTCCAGATATTTTTAATGTTATCCGTTTGACTATTATATGACGAATCAATTGCTTTGCTTAAAAAATGTTGTTTATTTCCTGTTAATTCTATTTCCCAAAATGTCCATGCCCAGGCTTTATTTCTAGGTTGTTCACTACCTTCTTTTAAATCAGCTACTTGCCAACTATCACCATTGTCGTTAGATACATCAACTCTTATTATTTTTTTACCCCCACCACTATATGCGATACCTTTAACTATAAATTTATTGGGTTGAGTTTCAATTACTTCACATATAATAGATTGGACAGGTAGTTCTTCAATTGTAGGTGTATTGTCAATTAATGATTTTGAAATTTGTGATACATCCTTAATATTATTAGGCATACCTTTGTAAGCTATACCTCTTTGCCACGTACTTAAACTCTCTTCATTACTTAATTTAATTTCTTTAACCCATTTAACATTTTTCCCACCAAAATACCCAGGTACAATTACTCTAACTGGATATCCGTGATCGGGAAGAATATCTTCATCATTCATTTTGAAAGCCAATAATATTTCACTATTTTTTTCAAAAACTTTATCTAAGGGTATGGAAGTATCAAATGGATCGTCAACACCATAAAAATGAATAAATTCATTTTCATAGTCAAGATTTAAATCTTTAAGAATATCTTTAAGATATACACCTGTCCATTTAGCATTGAATATTGCTCCACCCACCCATGGTAGCCCCATTACTTTATCTATTTCTTCAAATTCTTTTCTTCTATTACCAGCACATTGTATAGTTGTTATGACATCATGTATTTTATATTTTTTTTTTAAATTTTCAATAGACAAGTTTATAGAATTATTATGGTCTTTAATAGTTATTTCATAATTTTTTGAGTTAATATCTGGTACCGGATGATGGTTTCTAACAAATATATTTTCATTAGGTGTTATAAAATGTTTTCTTAATTCTTCAAGTTTTGGTTCAGCGTTATAAGGTTTACTTTTAAGCTCGTTTAGTAGGTTATCTCTTTTAGGCTCATTAATGTAAGGATCCTTTAAATTTACATATTTATTAGTTGTACCGATTTTGTATTCATTTAACATACTTTGTATTTCAGAACTATAATGTTGTTGATAAATTTCCCAAAATGGTTCTATAGGTTTCCCTGCTGCCATCATAATTTTATCCTTTCCTCCCGGATGCATATCAAGAAATTTAGTAATGTTATAAACATTTCCTTTATAAGATACCCAAGCGTCTTTCTCGGTGTTGTGTTTTTTTATTTCTTCATCACTATAGTATTTATTTTTCTGTTTATGTTTATTATAATAGTAAAATAATCCAGATACTATTGATACATTAGCTGTATATTTTAATAATTTATTCATAATTAGTATTGAAATTTATTTTTTTAAATTTAAAAAAACTTAAAAGAATAATTTAAATTGATTTATTATTACTTACATATTCATATGAGGCTTTAAGAATACTTAGAGAGGTATTTAAAACTTCCTTAAAACTTGGTGATTTTATAGGATAGTTTGGTTCTGATAATGTTCTTAGTTCAGGAGATTTATTTATTAAAACATAGCCCATATTCATATTTACATTAGAGTTAAACATATGATCATTTATAGGCTTATAACTCTTAACCATGTCGTCAGTGACATAGACATACTCTTTTCTTCCTTGACCATTATGGTTTATATTTATAGGTTTAGATTTTTCCGGCATATTTTCAAAATAGTTTTCTTCTAGATCATCACTAATATTTATTGATTCTTGATCTTCATTAGCTGAAAGATAAGAATCGCTATCACTTTCGGATCCTTGAGAATTTTCAAATAAATCGGCGTGATCAAAACTTACGTCATTGGGCGTAGAACTAAGTTTGCAAATACTATCATGTTGAAAATTATAAAATTGTGAACTTATTTTCATATCTTCTATATTTGGTAGAGATTGGTTAAAACTTATTTCCAAAAAATTATTTTCCTTTTCCAAAACTCTATCTTTCTTTATCCATTCATGAGAAAAAAAATCATTCCAGGATATACGTTTTATAGGATCTCTTTGTAATAGTCGATTTAGTAAATCTATACCAGAATCATCAATTTTTACAAAGTTTGGTAGTTTTATTGGGTATTTTTCTATTTTATTAATTAGTTCTAATATATTTCTTGCCTTATGTGGGACTGTTGCTGTTAACATTTCGTATAATATAATTCCAACAGACCATAGATCAGATTTGTTATTATATTTTTTATTTTTCATTATTTCAGGTGCCATATACATAGGACTCCCGCATAATGTATGAATCATAGCATCATTATCAAAATAACGAGCAAATCCAAAATCGGTAATTTTAATATCATATGATTCAGTGACGAGGATGTTTTGAGGTTTTAAATCTCTATGTATAATATTATTTTCAAGTAAATATTCAAGGCCAGATGCTAATTGCTTAAGGTATTTTTGAGCATAAATCTCTTTGAGAGGGCGTTTATTTAAGAATTTAGATAAATCTCCATTTTTATGATAATCCAGAACTAAATAAATGTTATTATATTTCGCATCAAAAATGACATTATATAGATTAATGATATTTGGATGATTTAAATTCTTCATAAGTACAAATTCTCTCTTAATGTTTTTCTTAATGCTCTTTATGTTCTCAACAGAAATTTCTTTAATAGCATAAGTTGAATTGTCATAAATATTTTTGGCCTTGTATATGGTTGAAAAAGAACCTTTACCTATTCTTTTCTTATCCACTTTATAGTCCTCAAGTTCAAAAAAGTCTGACATTTTTTAATTATATATTATAATAAAATATAATATATTTTTTTAAACAATTAATAGATAATATTTCTTTTAAATTACTTAAGGATTTATGAGATTACATAAGTATAATGACCGAAGAAACAATTGAGCAGCAATTTTCCACCCTTAATAATGATTTGTCAGAAATGTCAAATGGCTTCAAGGACTTACTATCTAAAGTAAAATCACTCGGTAAAGCCGTAAAGCAAGCAGATAAAAAAAGTAAAACAAAACCAAAATCAGAACCTAAACCTATGAAAGTTAGTAAAGAACTTAGAACTTTCATAGGAGATAAATCAACCGATAATTTAACAAAAGCTTACGCCATGAAAAGTATTTCAGCATATATTAAGCAAAAAGGTTTACAACTAAAAGATGACAAGAGAAGATTTTTACCAGATAAAAAATTATTAAAACTTTTTAATTTAAGTACTGCAAAAGATATGACTTTTGTAGAGATTAATAAAAATATTTCTCATCATTTAGAAAAACTATAATTGATCAATTTTATTACATAATCTATTGATATTATTATTATTATTTTCCGAAATATCGTTAATATTTTTAAGAGTAATATTCTGATTATCCAACTCAGTTCCTATTAAATTTGATATTTCTTTCATTTTACAAATATTATTTCGAGCTATATCTATTTTATCTGTACAATTATATTCTTGATTGTTTATCTTAGTATAATCTAAATCTAAATCATTATTTAAATCTAGATTATTCCCCGGGTCAGAGCTTATCCATAGTGGAATATAACTCCAAAGTCTATTGCCAATAGATAGCATTTTTTCTATAATAATAGTTGATGTATTAACATTTTCTTGAATTTTTAAAGTATTTTTGCTACAATTATTTATTTTTTCTCTTTGTTCGTTTAATTTATTAGCAATACTACAACTCATATTCAATCCTATTTCAGTCTCAATAATAATATCATTTATACTCATATTTATAGATTACATTTTAATTTTTTTTAAAAATTTCATAGTTTTTTTAGCTCTTATAATACGCATCTTATTTTGGTTATTAGTCTTATCGCTTGTGAATCTATATTTATTTCCACCCCTTTTTTTTTTACTTAACCTTCTTCCACCTAATAAATTTTTTTTTTTCAAACTGGTCATAAGCTTTTGTCTTATACTCAATCTTTTCATAATAATATATACATATATTTAAATTATGTTGTAATTTTTTTTTTAATATATTATATTAGTAATGTTAAAAAAATATACCAGGAAGAGAGGTAAAGTTTCAAAAAAAAATACAAAAAAATATAAAAAAAAACAAACAGGAGGCTCACTTAGTTTCAATGGTAAAGAAATAAAAGTAGTCATTATAACTCTGAATGAAAGAGAAAAAGCCTTTAATCTAATAAAACATTCATTGAAAAAACTAAATATTAAATTTAATAAATTTAATGCGATTGACACAAGAGGATTGGATACTAGAATTTTAAACTTATTACCAAATATAGATCAATTTATTAGTAATAATGATAACAAACAATTTGGCAATGATTACTATACAAAATATAAAGATGAACTTTTGGCTAGAAATAAATTAGGAAGTTTAGGATGTTCTTTATCTCATATGTATATTTATAAAGAAATTATGGAAAAAAACATACCCTATACCATTATACTTGAAGAAGACGCGGTCATACAAGACAACTTTATAAAAGAATTGAATAAATCTTTAAAATTTTTGCCCAAAGACTGGGATATATTATTCCTTGGCTTCAGTTGCGAGTATAAACACGATGAAAGATGTCATAAAAATGATAACCACAATAAGTACAATGGAAACATTTATAATATTTCCTACGTATATGGAACTTATGGATATTTAATTAATAAAAATGGAGTTGAAAAAATATATAAAAACATATTTCCACTTTGGTGGCACTTAGATACAATGTTATCATACTTAATACAACTTGGTAAATTAAAGGCATATGCCTTAGTACCAAATATTATTTTTCATCCGGGAAAGTTTGGGGTAGATAGTATGAACTATAAGGTAGATACACCGTATATTGAATATGTTTCTACACTTGATAGTAAACAACAAGATTTTCAAAATGTAATATTTTAAGTTGGTTCTATTAATTCGAAATTACCAACCTGTTTAGGTACACTATCCATATTATCTATTATGAGTTCTACCATATCCCTATTAAGCAGAGATACAAGGTATGCATGACTTTTGGTTTTTTTTATTAATGTAGGAGATAGATTAACTTCAAGCAACCAAGGATTCAACTCTTCATCAACCAAAAAATCAAATCCTAATAACTCAAAAGTATTATCTCTTCCTATTATTTCGCTCGAACCTGCTTGACATGTTTGATATATAGCTTGCTTAATTTTTGGTAAGGTTTTTTTCATCCATCCATCATATAAATCTTTTGTTTTTAAATATCTATATAATTCATCTGATGTCCACGTGTTTAAACTAGTCCAATCATGGTAATTAGTACTTCCGCTTTTACCATATCCCTCTTTATTAGGAGGATTATTTATCGCTTGATTGGTTAAATGAGATTTTATATTACGGATATCATTTATACAATACTCTTTACTACTAAATCTAATGTAAAATTTATTAAAAATATAAGCTACAGGAGGATCCCATTTTTTTATAATCACCCATTGTCTAATATCAAATTTTATATTATTAATCAACAATGGTCTCTCACAGTATCTCTGAATCACATATTTCTGGTAATTATCTGATTTAGTAATAAAATCTAATATTAAATCTAGTCTATTTTCACAAAAAATCCCATTTCCTTGATTATCACATTGAGGTTTCACTATCCAAGCATTTTTTTCTCCAACACTGAAGCTATTATCACTTTCAGCTACAGCATCAAGTAATTCATCTACTACACTATTATATTTTTCATCATATTTATCATTCTCTAAATTTTTATATAATTCTATACTTTTTTTTGAACATGTATAAAAGTTATTATCATACAAATATTTTTTATTAAACAATTTTGTCTCTTGCGTTTTAAAAGGATTCATATCAGAATCGGAAATCTCGTAATTAAAATATGGTTTTCTAAGTGGTATAACATCAAAAGACGTATTATTTTTTATATAAGTAAATTGTAATAACATATGTATTAACACTGGATTAAACAATTTTGGAATAATTAGACCATGTTCTAAATAAGAATTTAAAATCGCAATGGCTATTTTAGTAATAGTTTTATTAGGGTTCCATGTTCTCCTCATTTTTAAAATATTAAAAGAGGAATAAAGTAAAAATAGAAATACAAATTTATGTCTGTTTTCTTCTATAGATAAATCAAAACTTTTTGGAAAGAATGAATCTTTTTTATCAGATCCTCTAAGATTTAGTGTATTAATTAAAGCATTTTTTTTACCAATAATATTTTTAGTATTCTTAAATTTACATATTATTTGAAAATCTTTCAAAGTTTTCCAATTTATATCACTATGTACTCTTGTCCAAATAAATTTAGGTATAAGTAAATCAATAGAATCCACTTTATCATGTTCTTTTCTACTATAATTTTTATATGTTAGTTTACTTCTATATTTCATTCCACTAAAATTAACATGCGCACCTTTATTTATTAAACAGGGAGGCATCCTTTCAATCCACCCTCTATCTATTAAATGTTTTCTAATATCATTCGAAGCAGATTCAGAACTATCACCGCAAGCATAAAGCACAAAAACTTTAGAATTATTCAAAATCTCTTTTTTTGATTCTCCATCAATTGGAATACTATAATAATGAATAGAATTTTTTCTTCTAATAAGTTTTTTTGTTTTTAACTTACTCATAACATATTTATATTTTTTTAAATTTTGAAATAAACTTAATGCAGAATAATTATATTTTGTAATAGCATGAACGATAAATATTTAAGAAGTATTATTTATGGAGGCGTTGACGGTATAATAACAATATTCAATATAATATCGGGAGTAACAGGTGCTCAGCTTGACACTAAAATAATTATAATATTAGGCATATCTTCATTGTTTTCGGATGCCGTTTCTATGGGAATGAGCGATTATTTAAGTTTGAAAGCTAATAAAAAACTGGATAAAGATTTGGATATGGATGAAAACACAAGTAGTATGATAACTTTTATATCATTTATAATATTTGGTCTAATACCCCTTTTAACATTTATTATTTTACTAAAAATGAATCAAAAAAATATATTTATAAAATCGTTATTTGCTACAATGGTATCCTTATTTATTTTAGGATCATATCAATCAAAAATTACTAAAGAAAATTATATTAAACTTGGACTAACTACTTCTTTTCACGGTCTTTTAGCATCAATTGTTTCATATAATATTGGTAAAATGATTAATTCTTACCTTCTGTAATAAATTCCCAATCTGATACATTAAAGTTCTTCATTTTATTATTTATCTCTTCTAAATCAGAATCTTTTTGGGGTTTTTTTTTAGAACTTTCTAATATTTTTACTCTAATATCTAAATCTTGATTTTTATGAGTTAATTCTACAATAAGTTTATTAAGTTGTATATTTTCTTCTAATAATTTTATTAATTTTTTTTGTAATTCTGAAATAATTTCAATTGTATCATTTTTTAAAATATTTTTTGAATCATCTTTTTTTTGAATTAAACATGATTCAAAGTTCTTACAGTAATTAAAAAGCATTTTTTTTCTACGCCAATTTATATTTTTCATATCTTTTGATAATTTATTTTTCATATATTATTATTAAGATATAATGTTTGTTTATATTTTACATAATAATTAAAATTGTATTTAAAATTTAAATTATATTATATTTAAATATGGCTGGCGGTTTATTAGAATTAGTAGCAATAGGGGAAATTGATGAACAATTTTTAATAGGTAATCCTGAAAAGTCTTTTTTTAAAGCTGTTTACAAAAAACATACTAATTTTTCGATAGAAACACAAAAACATATTTTTAAGAATAATGTTGACTTTGGAAAAAAATGCTCAATAATAATACCTAAAAAAGGAGATTTATTGAATGATATGCTCTTAGAATTAGAACTACCTAAATTAATACCAAATCAAGATCAGACTGTAAGTTATGTAAATTCAGTTGGGACAGTTATAATTAAAAGCGTAAAAATAACAATTGGAAATGCTGTTATCGTAGAACATACTGGAGAATGGTTAAATATATGGAATCAATTGTCTCTTGAAAGTGAAAAAAAAAAAAGTTATGATAATTTAGTTGGAAAATATGGTTTTATTAATTCAAGAATTGATCCAAATGGGGGGTTATATATTATACCATTAAATTTTTGGTTTTGTAATAATAATACTTTAGCATTTCCTTTAGTATCATTACAACATCATAATATTCAGATTGATATTGAATTTAGAAAATTTGAAGAACTATGGATATCTAGTGATGGAAAATCACCTAAAGGAAATTATAACATAGTTAATAGTTCACTTTACTTAGAAAATATTTATTTAGATAGAGATGAGCGTATCGAATTTGCCAAGAAAGAACATAAATATCTAATAAAACAACTACAAATTTTAGAGTATCCCATTGAACAAAATGTAAAAAATATTAAAATTCCTCTCTATTTTAATCACCCAATAATTGAACTAATATGGATTTATCAAAATGACGAAGTAAAAAAAAAATCAAATGATCAAGGTAATGACTGGTTAAACTATAGTATGAGTCTACAATCTCCACACGAAGAACCTTTACATAGTGGTAAATTAGTATTTAATGGAATTGATAGAATAGAAGAGCATACATCAAAATTTTTTAGACTTTTACAACCTTACAAAAGACATACAGCCATACCGGATAATTATATTTACAATTATAGTTTCGCTTTACAGCCTGAAAAAAATGAACCTTCAGGTACATGTAATTTTAGTAGGTTAGATAATGTTGAATTAAATTTAAACTTTAATGATAACATACCAAAAGGTCTTGTTAGAATTTATGCTGTTAATTATAATGTATTAAGAATTAATAGCGGAATGGCTGGAATGATATATTCAAATTAAAGAATTAAATTTAAATTATTTAAATATATTAGTATAAAATAGTTAATGGATTTATTAAATGTTAATAAAAATAATCAAGTTTTTAACAATTTAAAAATTTCAAACCAAATTAAGTTTGATAGAATAATAGGAGATGGTTCCAAATTGAAAAATTTAAATATAAGAAATGGAACTATTAAAGAAATTTTACCAGGAAATAATGTAAAAATATCTAATAATGGATTATTAATAACTAAATTAGATGATACCGGTGAAATTTCTTTAGATAATAATCTTTTCAATAAAGATTTATCTCAAATATTACCATATTCAAATACTTTAAATGGTAATATTTTAATAAAAAATATAACAATTAATGGTTCATTACAAATTTCTAAAATCAATGATAATATAGATTTAAATTTCAATACTATTTCAAATGTTTCATCAAATGAATTAACAGATTTAAGTAATAAAAGTACAGTATTAACAAATAAAAACGAATCTGATATATTATTTAACTCATTTTTTGATATATCCAACGATGAGTTTATGGATTTAAATAGTATTGATGTAGAAAACGTTGATTATCCACATAATCAATTTGATGCTATAAATATTGAATATCTTAATGATAATTTAATTAAATTAAAAGAAAATGATAGCGGATTAGAAACTACCCAGTTAGGTACTAAACAAAATCTTAACTTAAAATTAAAAAATGAAAACATACTTGAAATAGGTAATGATGGATTAAAAATCAATCCAAACCTCTTTTCTAATTTTGGAGGTATATTTATACCTAAATATTATGGATATTCTCTTCCACAAAATAATGGCGGTTTTATATACGTAATTGATTGTATAAGTGATAAAAAAGAACGCGAATCAGTAATAGCATATGGTGAAAATAGTCTATGGTATAATTTATATAATGGAGAATCTATATACACCACTTTACTGGATTATAACAATCAATATCAAGATATTATTAAGGTATCTATAAATGATAAGTCAAGTGATAATTATTACTCTTTTGGTCATTCTCAATCATTTTATTTTAACGAATATGAAATCAAACATGTTATTACACTTAGTCCAAACAGAAAATATAAATTTCAAATACTAACCAATAATTATGGGTTGTTTTTTGGTACAAATAAAAATTCAGGACAATTTATAAACGATAATTTGTATGTAATAAATAATGGTGCATATGACGGAATAATAGAAATAATTGTAAAACCAGAATTAGATGAATTTTATTGTTTCAATGATAAATTTAAATTTATGGGATGTAAATTTTTAGTAGATAAAACAGGTAGATATGACGCCCCAGAACTAACTACAACTTCAGTTATTATACCTTCTATACCTTTCAATTATAATATTTTAATCTCTAAAAACAATAATCAATACTTGAATTTGCTTAATATTATTGGTCAGGGACAAAATAGATCATTTTTAATAATTGATTTTACTAACAAACAAAACTCATTTGCCTTTCAATACAATTGGGATTATCAAATGATAGAAACTTCTGAGACAATTAGTCAAAATTTGGAACCAGAACCAGAACCAGAATTAATAGAAATAGAATCAGAACCCGAGCCAGAATTTATTGAGCCTGAGGCAGAACCAGAACAAGAGGGTGGTGATTTATTGGCAAGTTGGGATTTTGAAAATCTATTACCAATTGGAAACTACAATAAATATTTAGTACCTGATAAAAATTTTAATAGTTTTACTGCTTTTAAAAGTAATACAAACACTTTTTTTTATGATTTGAAAAATTATTTAAGTACCGATAACCATAATTCAGTTATTGACAAAAACTCTCTGTTTTTATTACCTAAAGAATATTATCTAGAGCTTGAGGAATTAGATGCAATAGGTAGTCCAAACATTTTAAATAATTCAATAAAAACTTTATTTACTAGTGCAAAAGCCTTTACGATATCTTTTTGGATTAAAATTACAAAACCTAACACATTTGAATATAATATCATTAATTATGGTCAAACTCCTTATATTTACAGTAATAGAACTTATCTTAGATCTGGATTTACACTAAGTATATTACCAAATAAAAACTCATTCACTTACATAAAATTTTATCTAACAGACGAAACTCCAGTAAGTCAAAATGGACCATTTTCAAGATCCTATATATACAAATCAAATTTGTCTTTAGATTGGAATAATTTAGTAATAACATATAATGGAAAAAACTTATTAGATAGTTTTAATTTTTATATTAATAACAAAAAAATAGATCCCATATTAGAACAAAGTAATGAACCATATTTTTCTTATTTTCCTAATAATAATTTTGGTAGTATTATTTTTAATAGAAATCTTAGAATTGGATTTAATGACTATAATAATTATAAGAATGATAATTTTGGAATATTTTTAGATCAATTAAACCTTTATAGAACAAATATTAGTACAGATATTATAAATACCAATTATAATATTGGAAAAATAAATAATTCTAACTTTGGTTTAATGAATTTTTGGAAATTTGATAATATAAATAACAATCTAATTTTAGATCAAAGTGAATCATTTTTAATAAATAATATAGAAATACACGATAAAAAAATATACATATGGAGAGAAGATAATAATGAAAATATAAACAAATATTTACTATTAGGAGATTCATACTCAGAAAATGAAAATAAAATAACAGTGTTTAATATTGATAGTCGGATTATTAATAGAAATATTTATTTTAATAACCCATTTACTATATTATGCTGGCTAAGAATTATTAGAAACCAAATAGTACCCCAACACAAAAAAAGAATGATTATATTATCTAAATTAGAAACAGTTAAATTATTAGATCAAAATGTGCAGGATCCAGAACTTTCCCAATATTATTCAAAATATTTTTTTGGTATTGTTGTATTTTTACAACATCTAGAGAAAAACGTAATCAAAATAGGAATAACTCTATATCCTAGAAATAATTATACTCAAAAATTTACTTTACTAAGTAATAGTATTTACCTAACGTCAGATTGGAATCATTTAACTTTGTCATATGATGGATTATCTTCGATTTATAGCTACAAGATATACTTAAATTCCAAAGAATTGATTTTAAACAATTATTTAAATTCGTATAATATTAATAATTTAATTGCTAAAAATAAAACTTTTTTACCTCAAAATGTAATTGGAACAAACACGTTAGTTCCTAAGGATTGGAATCTTGAAATTGATTCGACCCCGATTGGTCTAAAAACTTTAACTTATAATTTCAATGATAATACTCCATTAGATCAATATTATCATATACCAGTTGGAGAACAAATAACCTGGACCTCAAATAAATCTTATATATTAGATAAAACTCTTATTATTGATGGTACACTTAATATAGAACCAGGAACAAAGATATATGTCAAAAGAAATGCTAATATTAATAGCTTTTATTTTGGAAGAGATTGGTACAATAGTATAAAATGTACAGTATTAGAAAGCACTATTTTAACAACTGATCTATTAATAACCGCACTTGGAGATATAAGTTGGTTAGCAAATATTGATATTGACAATTTTAAATCAGAAGTAGTTATTTATAGTGAAACAAACTCGTTTGATCCGATTTTTAACAAAATAAAAAAAATAAGTAATTGGGAAACAGGATTTACTAATTTTGGAAAATATAGAATTGAATTAGAAAATTCAATAGATACATCTTTATCATCTGTAAGATTAGGCATGAAAATAAAATTTAGAGGCGCCCCCATTTTTGTTTTTATAACAAAAAATGGAAATATTAATGCTAATGGAACAAAAAAAGCACCTATTTTATTCACAAGTCATAGTAATTATCCTTTAGAAGGGGACTGGGGAGGAATTATTATAGCAGGTAATGAAGCATCTAAATTAACTGATGATGAATGGAATTATCCTAATAACAAAGAAACTATTAATTTAGTAATAAAAAAACAATTTGTATCTAACTATCAAAATGGTACACTTAGTAGTGTCAATCATTTGCCATTTAAATTTTCTAATCCTTCCAATATATCTCTCCCGAGTAATCAAACTGTTATACTTAACTATGTAAAAATACAATATGCTGGAAGAAACTTTTTAGATTTTAAATCTGACTACGATTATGATAATTATTACATTTCAGATAAATTAGGCGGATTAAATTTATATGGTTTAGAGAATATCCCATCTATTTCAATAGAAAATATTGAAGTAAGTAATAGCTACACATATGGATTTTTAGTAAAGGGTGGATCATTAACTTTAAAAAATTGTTCTGCTATTCATAATAGAAATACAGCATTTACTTTTATCAACAGTAATTGTAATTTAATTAATAGTTTCACTTATGTGTCAAATAATTTTGATTTATTAGAATTAAATACATGTTATAAAATAATACATGACTTTAATTGGGGATATTCTAATACAACCCTGCCTGAAACTAATATTTATAATTGTACTAATATTATAGAAGTAAGCAATACGCAAGCGGTTCAGACCCTCAGTATTAACAATTTTGATCATTGGCCTAAATTTCCATTAATAAATTCCAATCAGAGTTTAGATAATGTAGGAAACTATGGAAATATCTTACCTAACGATACTAATACACATCTTAATGAATCGCGTTTGAAATTAAATTTAAGAAATCAAATATTTTTATCTAAGGGGGAAAATAACATTTTTATATCAAATTATAATTACATTTTAATAAAAAAAATCAAATTATCGGAAATCACTTTATCAAAATTAGAGGGAAACGCAAATAAAAATTATTTTAATTTATTTATTGAAAATTTACATTTCAAAAAAAATTATATATTTAAACCAGAAAAATCAATATTAGAAATAGAATCTATAAGTTATAATATTAATTCCGGATATACAGAATTAACATTCAAAGATCATCATAGATTAGAAATTGGATCATTAATAACAGGATATAATTTCTCACAAAATAATTGGGATATTTTTAATGATAGATTGCTTATAGTACAAATTGTTAATTGTAATACAGTATCAATAAATTTAAATATATCCAGTTTTACTGACTTTAATTTCAATAATTCCTTAACACCCTATTTTGAAAATGTTATGGAAGAGTTTTTGGTAAAATCACTAAAAAAGATAGATACCGGGTGCTCTATTACATTCAATAGGAATCATAATTTAAAAATAGGTTCAATACTTCAAGGGATTAATTTTATAAATAAAGATGGTTATCTGTTTGAAAATTTTAATACTAAGTTGGAAGTTATAACAATAAATTCAAATGTATCTGTAATTATTGATTTAGATGTCAGTACGTATGGATTTGATGAATATACTTTTTCACAAGAAAGTCCCCATTTTATAAATCTTACTGTAAATAGTAATAAAATACTACCCTTTTCTGATAAATATTACTTCTCCCTACAAAATACATTCCTATACAATGGAGATATTTTAAGATTAGAAAATCATACTAAAAATAAACATATTTCTGTTGTTATTCAGAATGAATATTTAAATAATTCTAGTATACTTAGTGATCTATATGTTGATCTTGAAGATATATCTCAAAATGATTCTACTCTTAATTTTATAACTAATTTAGATAACTATAATTCAATTTCAGAATTTGAGTTTTTTAAGGGGCAAGAACTTATTTTAGAAGGCATCAAAATTATTGGTAATTCACAGAAAAAGTTATCTAAAAGAATCATTTTAACCTCTTTTAATTTAATTACCGGGAATAACACTAACAATACATTTAAAATATTATTAGAAATAAATAGCTTATTAGAATATGACAATTTAAGTATTTTTGGAACTAATTCAAATGAGACAATTATAAACTTAAAAATAAAAGCTATTAATTTTTTATCAATTAAAAATGATATTATTAATGATCAAACCTACTTTGATTATCTTAATTTAGAAGAATCGGATTTATTTACAATTCAACTTGTTAAATCAGTACATGAACAAAACATATTATCTTTGTTAGATGCATTCAATAATATTCCTAATATAAATGAATTAATAAAATTATCAGAAGCCGCTAATATAAAACTAAATTTTGGTAATAATATAATTTCAAATTTTAAATATCCTAATCTAACAAATGATACATATTTAGGGGATCTTGACTCTAATTTGAATTATTTAACAGACAGTGGATTAGATATAATAAATGACAATTATAAATTAAACTTTGATACTTTGCGTATATCAACTAATAATTCATTTGATAATTATTTAGAGAAATATGAAACACTAACAAGAGATCACTTGAACGAATATAATTTATTAAAAATTGGTACAATTAAAATAAACAACATGTTTAAAAATTATAGCAAACTGCAAATTTCAGCACAAAACCTAGATACAATAATACATGATAGCCAATCAATAAACAAATGGACCGGAAATGGCGCATATATAAATAGAAATAATATTAATTTAGACACCTTAAAAGAGAATACTAACATTAATGTTATAAAAATTATACTTAATAAGGATTCAGTTCTGGATATCAACGCATGTATTAATGGAACCGTTGAAGGTGTTAAAACTAAATTACAATTGATACCAAATGAATCAGAAGCGGATCCATTTCCTTTGTCTCTATTATTAAATAACCCAACTTACGTTGGCTGTTTTGATAATTCCATAACATCATCTAATATCTGGCTAAGTAATTGGTCTATTTTAAATTATGAAGGGTTAATAGCTTTAGAACACAACAATAGTTTAAAAAAAACAAGTTTATCAAGTGACACAAATGATTTAAGTTTGAAAATAACATTATTAGGAAATTTATCTAATCTATCAAATGCTGAACACACAATTTTAATAAATTCTCTCAAAGATAAAATAAATAATTTGGTTTCTATAATAAAAATAAACAATTTAGATACTAATACTTATTCCGCAGTAAAGAAAGTAGAACTTGAAATTGGATCAATTATTTCTCATATTTATTTCTTTGAATATTTATCAAGAAATTATATTGATTTACTAATATTAGAAATTATTAATACTCCATTAGTTATTGATTTAAATAATCAAAGTTTAAACACAAGTGATGTTTTACTTTTAACAAATTTTGAAAATTTCATTAAACAGGATTTGATTTATCAAGATATTGATAATATTGGACCTTTGATTTTTGGTGGGAAAAGTAATGAAATATCTATACTCAATAATGATAGAAATTTACAATATTATGAATTGGACGATACATACAGTTTTATAGGAGGACTTGATGAATTTAAAATATATAGTAGAAACTTATCGGAAAGTGAAATAAGTGAAGAGTATAATCTTCTTATATTAGAACCCGAGCCTGAGACAGAACCTGAACCTGAACCTGAACTAGAACCTGAATTAGAACCCGAACCAGAACCCGAGTTTGAGCCCGAACCGGAACCTGAACCAGAAATTTTAGAGTTAGAATTAGAAATAGAAGTAGAGCCTGAATCGTTTTTAACGGAGCCTATATTAGTTGAACCTGAATTGCTAGAACTCGAATTAGAATATGAACCGGAATCCGAACCGGAACATGAACTTGAACCAGAAATTGAGCCCGAACCTGAATTGGAAGAAGAACCTGAACCAGAAATTGAGCCCGAACTAGAATTAGAACCCGGACCTGAACAAGAACCAGAATTTGAACCAGAATTAGAATCTGAACCGGAAAACGAACCAGAATTAGAAACTGAATCAGAAAGCGAACCTGAACCAGAACCAGAATTTTCGTTAATTATTCCATTAGAACCGGAACTGATAGAACCAGAAGTTATGGCGGAACCTAATCTATTCCAAATTAATTTAACTAATACAAAATGGGAAAATTTTATAGGAGTATTTTTCTTTAATAGATATAATTCTAATTACGAACTAAGAGATGTAAAATCACATCTATACATGAATTGGAGTCTTTACAATCAAAATTTTAAATGCTATATTACAAACGTTGATGATAGTTATGAAAACATATATTTCACTAATGGAACAAACTATAAGAATGGATATACTTTTGGTTGGGGAATTTATGACAGTGAAAGATATAGTATAAAATTAAAAGCAAAACAATCAATAAATTTAATTACTTATAGTAATTTATTAGCTAATAAATTTAATTTTATATCCCATGAATACAATAATTTAAAATTTAACGATTTTTCCATATCTTTTTGGTTTTATGCCAAGGAGTTTACTGAGGGAGAAAGACAATATTTATATTTCAATTCTTATCCTTTAGACATATATTATAGAGGTACAGGTTTTGCTATTTATTTAGAACAAACAAATAATATTGTATATTTAGTTCTTGAATTTTATAGAGATTCTGATACACTTAATTTTGATGAGGAAACAGATGATTCAGTATTTCCAAAAACATTTACTGTCAAAGAAAGACTATTTGATTTAGGTACAGTATATGCTAAACAAGAAGAAAGACATTCTTGGAGACATCTAACTTTCACTTTTGAAGAATTAGATTATTTACCTTCCGCCTACAATACTAATTCAAAGTGGTGTAAAATATGTGTCTATTTAAACGCTCTTAAAATCAATACTGAACAGCTATTCATTCTACCTAATTATTATTCTCAAACTTCAATTCCATACAATATAGAAACATATGGTTATGATATAATTATTGGTAATAAAACAGCCGGCAATCCTACATCAGATATTGATATGGAAATAGAAAATAACCACTTCAGAGGATATCTATCAGGCTTGATTCTATTAGATAAAACTATAGATTCTAATGATGTTTTAGAACTTTATAGGCTATTTGAATACAGTGATATGGAACCTGAACCAGAACTAGAATATGAACCAGAACCTGAATTAGAACCTCTAGAAACTGAAACAGAACCAGAACCTTTAGAACCTGAACCCGAACCTGAACTTGAAGCTGAACCAGAGCTAATAGAATTAGAACCTGAGACTGAATTAGAACCCGAACCCGAACTATTAGAATTAGAGTTAGAATATGAACCAGAACCATTAGAACCTGAATTAGAACCAGAAGCTGAATTAGAACCCGAACCTGAATTAGAACCAGAACCTGAATTAGAACCAGAACCTGAATTAGAACCGGAACCTGAATTAGAACCAGAAGCTGAATTAGAACCCGAACCTGAATTAGAACTAGAACTTATCGAAGCGGAACAAGAGCCAGAACCTGAATTTGAACCAGAGCCAGAGCCAGAAACAATGAAAGGATATTATGTAGATGTGTCTGATTTCAATAAATTTCATCCAAATTTGTATTATTCGGTAAATCATCCTGATTCGACATCGTATGGTGTTGGGTACTTAAAAGACATTGTTGACATCGATTTGGGAGCTCAAGTAATCACATTAACAAGTTCTGACATTGTTAACCTTAACTGGAGTTTAGATTTTGATATATCTCCTGCGTTTGGTAGTGGTAAATTAAATTTTTCTTGGTATCAAGAACCACAAATAGAATCCAGAGTTGCTCAAACATCATCTAATGAATTTATTCTCTATGCTCAGAGAGAAACATCTTCCGGATCCGATAGTTGGTCAGAATGGACTATGATTGCTTCTGGCCCTGAGGAGAGCTCGACTCCGTATGAATCATCTCTAGCCCCTTCACTATTTAATCAAAACCAATCTGGTAAAATAAGATTTGGATACAAAAATACTTTGACATCAAATAATACTGTATATATAAATTCTCCTAAATTATATTTATCAACAGTAGAACTTGATGGCAACTATTACAAAGTGTTTGACATTAATGGTGATATAGCATTATATAATAATAGATCTTTCTATTCTAGAAACAGTAATTACTTAGGAGCACTTGTAGCGACAATTGTTTTAAGATGGTCTGGGGAATATTGGGAATTTGCTAAAATTTCTGATACTTTAGTTGATTCTAGCACTGAAACAACCGGAACACAAATACTAAAAGCTCCGTCATTTAGTAGTACTATATATAGTAATTACCCTCCTATAGGAGATGAGTCTGCTACTACTCCTTATCATACTGTTTGGGTATACAGCAACAATCTTACTATCACAGAGTCCTCATCAGTTGTAAATGATACTCAAAATGTATCGCGTCTTTACATTTATGATTATGAAAGATTTACTTCTATTCATGATGGTATTAGTGGAAAAATTCATAATTCCTTCTCAGATATTATCAATTCTCCTATTGGAGTTGATTATAAATGTTTTGGCCAAACTAACAGAATGGGAGAATTTTTATCCAATAGTATGCATCTTGATATAAAACTTAAGCTTGAAATAAAAATAATTCCACAAGGTTTAAGTGTGTACACTGATGACCCTTCTATTTCAATCAATGGTGTTTACCAACAACAAATTACTCTTCATAATCAAAAAAGTTGGTGGAAACGTATAGAAATAGATCCAACTCCAGGAGAACAAACCCTTACATCGGGAGATCCTCCAAGTGATTTTTATAGTCATGAAAACGGGTCGACTGCGATTCCCATTTATTTTGAGAATTGGACCAATTCAACTGACATTTATCTTATAAAAATGTACCAATCGGGATCAGATCCGGCCAATAAAGAAAAAATTAATTTCGGAGTCGGATTTTCACACATGTTAGTACCAGGAGATGTTTACTTAATTTACAATTTAAATTACTTAGGGAATATAAATTATGGATATTTTAGATGTGGTTCTACACCTACATATGTTCATATAAGAGGTAGTTCTGATGATAGATGGGGAAATATTCTCTTTAATGGGGTTGATAAATGGGTTATTAGAAAAAATTTGGTTACAACTGATAATTTATTACATATTTCTGCAGGGGAAAATGATAATATATTTAATACAAGCTATACTTGGTTATATGGAAACGGGGCTATTCATAAAACTGAAGATACAGCAATAAATACAATAAACATAACAGAAACATCTTCTAATTTCTATATGGTCCCTCCTGAGGGTCCAATGTACTATTCTACTAATTTTATTGATGTATATCTTGTCACTCCTGCGCAACAATATTATCTTATTCATCGAATAGACTTAGCAAGTCTTACAAACATAACCAATAACGCAATTAAATTCAATCTTATCTACTCAACACAAAACACGGATGAACCAGCTTACATTAATACTAAAAAATGGTATTCTGATGAAGATTGGACCGATATTAACACATTTGGTTTATCACCGTCAACTAAATCAGCACTTAATTATAATTTTGTAGAAGGTTTTTGGAATTTATATATAGGAAATCCATCAGATTCCAACCTTATAGCTAGAGTTAATCCAAACTCAGACTCAGGACATTCAAATGTTGTCTATAAAGAAACAGGGTTAAGATTTAGAACCCGAGATGAAATATATAACTACGAAGACAAATATAATTCTTGGAGAACTGCTAGTGGACCACAAATATCCTACACTATACCAAATCAAATTTTAAATTTAGATAAACCTAATGAATCTAATATTGAAGAATCAGTAATATCTAATCAATCTTTAGATGAATATAGTACATACAAAAATACTGAGGATATATCTTCTAATTTTAATTATAAAACTGATAGCAAATCTTTAGAACAAGGAAGACTTCAACAGGTAAATAATAATAAATTAATAGATATAATAAGTAATATAGAACAAGAACAGGTAGAAACAAATTTTAGAAATAAAAAGATTAATAATATTGTGTATAATTCTGTTTATGGTATAGTTAATCAGTGGTCAATCTGGGAAGGAACTATTAATAATGATATCGGAAACGTAGTTTGGACTCCTTTAACGGATAATCCACAAAACATCACACTAGATAATAATAAAGTTTATGGTATAAGCAATTATAAGGAATATGATAGTAATTCGCTACCACCAAGAGTACCCGTAATAAATAGAAATAATATAAGAAGCCTTTTAGATCCACTTGTATTTACTGAGGTATCTTACAATGAACCCGAACCGGAATTAGAACCAGAATTAATGGAAACTGAACCTGAACCGGAATTAGAAATAGAAGCTGAACTAGAATATGAACCCGAACCACAGTATGAACAAAAAATGGATTTAGATCCTGAATTCGAGCCTGAAAATGAACCCGAACCAGAAATATTAGATGACGAAAACAATGAACTAACCTTAGAAATAAACAATATTAAATCCAAAATATTAAATTTAGTTCCATATCTAGGAAAAAGTTTGGTAAAGTATAATATTTCTGACAATTCTTCATTTGAAATAGACTTATCTAAAATTTTTAATGATAGCAAATTTGATCAAATGATAGATGGTATAGGTTTCACAAGAGGATCAGTGGATCCAACTAATACATACTTCTATTTGGTACCTAATAAAAATCAATATAATCAATGTTTTAGTAAAATATTAAGGATACGGAACAGATCAGACAATTTATTTGATAGAAATGATATTTCACTTCTTCCTCTGGATATAGATACCGGGTATAGCGACATCATAATACATAATAATTATGGTATACTTGTTCCTTTTGATAACAAAAATATCTACCATGGTAAAATTATAAAATTTAATCTATATGGAGAGTGGAATAATGATCCAATTTTAATAGGACCTTCTGAATATTTTAATACTAATCATAACAATTTTGACCTAAACAATAAAAAAATAATGTTTTTACCACATACAAGTTCGACATATCAGTATTCAGTCTCAAATGAAATACTTAACTTTAATCCAATAAATACACTTCCAATCTCAAAAGACTCTTCTAGTAAATTAGAATTACCCCACACTTTTAATTTTTATGGTATTGATTATGATAGTTTATATTTTGGTTCAAATGGGTATATTACATTTGGTTCCCCCAATAATTATAATTTAAACAGTTTACACAATCATTTTTCACTTCCTAGAATTAGTTTCTTATTTTCTAAATTTAAAATAGAGAGTGACACTTTAGCTAAATATGAATTTATAACTGATATCTCAAATATACTAAATAATAAAATTGTGATCATAGATGTAAAAAATTTGTATAATTTACAAACTAAAATTAATATACAAATTCATTTATATTTAAATGGATCCTATTACAAGAATGAAGGTAAAATAGAAATATATTATTATTCAGAAACAACCTCAAATTTAATAGAAGGTCTTGTAGGATTGTCAAATGGTAAGGGTATTCCTGAAAATTTTATTTTTACTAATTTTATTAATTTTAATAAACAATATGACTTTACCTCAGAACCCGAACCCGAATATATTGAACCTGAACCTGAGTTCCCTTATCCTCCTACACCACCAGTTTTAAGTCCCCCAGCTACACCTCCGCCTCCTACTCCGGAATTATCGCCACCTAATATTATACCTGTAATACCCTATAGTATTAATCTAAATACTGCTGTATGGTCCGATTTCATTGCTGTTTTCTTTTTTAATAGAAGTAATAATATAGTACCATTTTTTACAGAAGATTCACATAAATATAATAATATTTCTGATGCTCCTAATCAAATTGAATGTTATATTTCTAATATAGATGAAAATTATGAAAATATTAATAGATATGATGGATATGGAATAAATGATAGTTATGGTTATAGTGTTAGTCTAAAGGAAGACCAAGCAATAAATATATTTACTAAAAATATTAGTATTGCTAAAAGATTAAATTATTATCAATTAGATTCATTTCATGATCCTTTGGGGCCAACTGGTTATAGTTTTACAATATCTTTTTGGTTTTTAACAAAAAATCTTAATGAAAATGAAGAACAGTGTTTAATTTATAATGCTTATCCTTTAGATGCACAAAATCCAGGATCTGGCTTTTCAGTATACATAACAAAAATATCAAATAGTTATAAATTATTAGTTAAACTTCATAGAAATAGTGATTCTAGCAATAATATTGACAATGATATCATATATTTTTATAATTTCAGTAATCAAATTATTAATAGATGGTGTCATTTAACAATGTCAATAAGTTTTTATCCCAATAATCAATCTATACCCTCTTCAATAAATACTAATTTCAAATATGGAAAAATTTCTATATATATCAACGGAAATTTAGTACAAACTATTAATCAATATTTATTACAGAATTACGCTTCTAGTAATTCAATATCTTATAATATTTCAACCTATGGCTATACGCTATTATTAGGGAACAATAGTTTAAAAAATAAATACTTTAAGGGTAGTATTTCAGCATTGACTATCATAAGTTTAGGTGCTAATACATCACTTAATATTAATTCTGAAGTAAGTGCTGATGATATATTATTACTCTATAACCTATATCAATATGTTGAAGCTGAACCAGAACCCTTAGAACCTGAACCCGAACCTGAAACTGAACCCGAGCCCGAACTTGAACCTGAACCCGAAAATGAACCGGAATTAGAACCAGAACCTAACGAGCCTGAACCTGAACTAGAACTGATTGAACCAGAGATTCTTGAACCCGAACCATTATTTCCTAAAACAAATTGGGTCAGAATAAATAGAAATATGTTTTCATATGACCTTGAAAAAATAAATAAAAAATATAATGGATTTTTAAAACAGATACATATTGAAAAGACTGAATCAGTTATTTCTTATTTTATCCCAGGAAAGAAAAAAAATTTAGGGAATTACATTTTGAGTGTTAATCTAAATAACATTAGTGATAATGAAATTATTGAAAACTCGTTGAACATAGATCATTTATTAACAAATAATACAAAAATAATTGGCGCAACTCTAAATGAAGATTTCATATATCTTTTAGAAGATAAAAGCCATATATCTTCTTATAAAAATTTAATTAACATACATAAATTAAATGTAAACAATTTTAATATAGAGTCTATAAATCTTAATGTTCCCATGATAGATAACGTATCCCAAGAATATTCAACATTATTATCTCAAAAAAATGACAATATTAACACATCTTACAATAATTGGGATGTATTTACGAAAGAATTTGATATATTAAATAATGAAAACATTCTTTGTATATCTTTGGAAAATTACTTAGATAATCAAGGTATATTTATTGATACTATAGAGATTTTTGATAAAGATACATTGATTAATTCTATAAATTTTAACGATTTGAGGATTGACAATGAGACTATTTCTGATTTTAATTTAAATAATTCAAACTTATTTCAAAATTCAATATTGCCCAATAAAAAAGTATTATTTAATAATTTATATGATAATTCAAGTGTTATCACTTCTTCCGGGACACTAAATTTAGAAGATATTAATATTGGTGGATATTTTTTCAAAAATGACACATATTTTCCAAATGTAAGCGAACTACAAAATGGATGGGTTATTGAGGTAAAAGGATTGGAGACTATAAGTAGTACTAATTTGAATACATTAACTTCAAATATGTCAGGTACCTTAAATTTAGTAATGGATCAAAAATATATTCTTTTAGACGATACATCAGATATGTGGAAAATACATTCTCAAGATGGAAATGAAGGTTATGTTCCCGCCGACAAATTAGTAAAGATTAGTCCAAATTTTAATTTATCAATAAACAATAATCCTATAGAAATTAGCAACCTGTTATCCCCTTATAACCATAATATTGTTAAATTTTTTAACAGTAATTCTAATAACTTTAGTTCTCATAATATCAATAATAACGGTCTATCAATAAAAAACATATATGGTAAATTAATACTAACATTTGGTATCTTTAATTTTAAAGATCATGATTCACTAACTGTTAAAATCAAACATTTAAGAAACGTAAATTACTTATCAATCTATCTGGAGTTTGAATATGTTTATAGTAATCTAAATAATTTAGGAAAAACTGATTTAATATTAAAAATAAAACAAGTTATCCAAAACATCAGTGGAATTGCAGAAACCGAACCTGAAATATTTTTATCTCCATTAAACAATTCCGCAAGTTCTAAGACATTGATTAAAATTACTATGCCAAATAATAACACTTTTAACTTGCTTTATAATTATGTTAATGATATTGGACTAATAATAAATTTTAATAATGTTAGTAAACTTATTAATAAACTATATAATCCCGAAACTAATGTGTATCTTATTAATCCAATAATTGATTTTTCAGATATAAACTATAGTAAAGGCTTATTACATTTGGTGCCAAGAAAGAATATATTTAAACAACTTTACTATCAAAACATAGATAATCTTAAGTCCCTAAATGATGTACAATATGTAAAATTAATCCATAAAAATTGTCCTCAAAATTTTAATTTTTGCTGGGGTATAAATAATATCCATTTTAATATAGTGATAACAAGAAGTGTTATTTTAAATAACAAGTTATATCTACTACTAGACAATGATGAGTCTTTTAAAATATCTTATATTATAGTTATAAATTTGGATATATTTCCATCAACGGATTCTATAAGTTTTATAAATTTAGATCCTCAAAAAAAATTATCAATTTATGGTTTTTCTGATATAATAAGAGATACTAAATTTAAACTTATACAAATGGAACCCGAACCTGAACCTGAATCTGAATTAGAACCAGAAACAGAACCAGAACCAGAAGTCGAACCTGAACCAGAATATTTAGAACCAATAAATAATCAAATAGCTGAACCTGAATTTGAATTTGAACCATTGGAACCTGAAAATGAACCTGAACCTCTTGAAATGGAATTATTAAACTTTGAACCAGAACCGGAATACCCAAATGTAAAACTATTGGTTCCAACTAAAATTAATAACCTATCAGAAGTGTCTTATAAATCAATAACTTACAACCCTATTATTAATTTTCAAGAAAAATATTATGATAATTTAATTAACAAATCTTACAATGTTGATATAAAAAATTGGATTGATGGATACCTTTTAGTTAAACAATCTTCACTACAACTAAAAACCATTAATACAGATCAAATTCAAAAATTTAATGTCGGAGACTCAGTTATATTGAAAAAAGATAATCTAATTGAAAATGCTAAAATAATAAATATAGAAATAATAGCAAATATCAATCAAAACATAATACATTTAAGTAATTTGAATAATGATTTTACTAATGGAAAAGTATTTTTAGATAATACATTAGAAATAACAAATTCAGTAAATACTATTACAACAATAGATTCTATAAATACTAATAGATGGACCGGAATTATAGGAAATGTCGGAGATGATTGTTTTTTGAAAATAGAACTTACTAATTATAAAAACACTAATAGTACAATTTTAGAATCGAATAATTTATCCGGCGAACCAGAACCAGAGCCAGAACCTTTATCAACTATAAGGATTGAAGCCGGATTCAAGTTTTACGGAAAAATATACAATGATATTTTTATAGGAACAAATGGATATATAACATTTGTAAATGGTGATACTAATAGTATAGGAACACTAGAAAATCATTTACTAATGCCAAGATTAAGTTTTTTATTTACAGATTTAAATTTAGCTATTAATACTATATCTACAAATAAAATTAGTAATATAGAATACGGATATATTGATGATACCTCTAATAATGGTAATATAATATATAAAAATTCAATATTTTGTATAAATTTCAATAATGTATGCGATGGAGAAAATTTCATTAAAGATAATACTGTTCAACTTCTAATTTATTTAGAAAATTCAGATTATAAAAATAGAGGTAAAATCATTGTCAATTATCAAAATATTGGTTCAAATAATGGAATAATTGGTCTATCAAATGGGCTTTTACCCGCAACATTTTCCTATAATGATATAATTGAAAATCAAATTATGTAATTAAAAACTAATTTCTAGATCTAAATTTTTAATATAATTTTTAAATTTTGTACCATTAAATATCGAATAATCCTTAAAACTAACTTTAGATTTTTTATCCCAATAAGTATCCCAACCATTTTGTTTTTTTACAGGTTCTATTTTATAATTTTGTATTTGATAGTTAGTAGAAAGAATTTCATCTTGATCATGTCTTTTTACATCAGTAAAATACTCTTTTTTTGTATTCACAAAAATAAAAAATATTAAAAAAAATATTATTGTATTTAACATAATATCTTATAACATAATAAATATTTTTTTTTTAAAATTTTGTTATCATATCATAATTAAAGTAGTAAAAATCTAATCTATAAACTCTATTAATTAAAATCATATTATCTTTTGTTATATCTTTTATTGTAAATTTTTTTGGAGGATGTCGTTTGACTAAATATTTTATATCTAAAGAATATTCTTTCATTAGTTTATTAAATTCATCAATCTCTTCATATTTAATTATGTAATCTATTGTTTTTCCGTCTTTCAAATTATGAGTGTAGAGATATTGTGGTATAAAATGAAGAAAACCAATATTATAAATATCAATATTTAATAGCCTTTCTCTAAGGTAGGTATTAAAATCTAATACAGTATTGATTTTGTTTCTAGCTAATTTACTTTCCCACTTGCAAAAACATTCTGATATTCTATCATAAGGATTTCTAACAATAGTAAACAATTTAGTATTTTTATCATAAGGATTTTCATTTTTAAAAAACAAAGGAATATGCCAGTCGGCTATTGATGGTTCTAATTTACATAAATACTTTAATTTATTATCAAACCTCCCCCAAAATATATTTTTTTCAAAACCTAAGTTTTCTATATATGTTCCTGAAGTTTTGGTAATATGAACAAACTTTAACATTTGATTAACACTTTTATATTTCATTGTATTATCAACAATACTCCTATCACCTCTTACTAAATGTACAAGTTTATACCCATTTTCTATATACCAACTATTAGTGCTAAGTTTTTTTTTAGCATGTTCTTCACAGACAACCCGATAATGATAACATAATAGATAGCTTTTTTTAATTCTACTCTCGGTCAAATTCAAGCCGATATTTTTTTGGTTATATTTATGAAAAGAGTTTTCAACAGATTCTAATGATATAATTTTCTTTTTATTAGGTAAACTAGGAATATGATCATTGTATTGTATACTATCAAATACATGACATTTAAATATTGATTTTATTATAGCAATTCTTCCGCTTAGTTGATTACCAAACTTTCCTCCTGCCTGTCTACTATTACAAGTGAAATTAGGTTTACTATCATAATTTAATCTATAAACATTAGTTCTAAGGACTGAAGTTGGATTTTTTTTCCCAATAGGAGACATCATAATCCAAGGAACTTTAATACAGTCAATATTACGATATGTTGTTTTCAATTCATTTTTTATAGTTTTTGATATATCTTTTCTAGTTGCTATAAACTCGTCAACATCTACATATATCATCCATTGAAATTTACTTTTTATATTTTTGTATATCATATTTGCCAAAACACGATTACATGTACACGTATTCATTTCGCATTTAATTTGTTCATGGCATTTAGAATTATTTTTAGTATAAATAATCTTTATCTTTGGATTATTTTTAATATTATCATAAATATGTAAATCACTACTATCATCATCTAGAATAAATATTTTATCCACACCTTGACCAAGATAATAGTAGCAGAATTCTTCAATAAAAAATTCATTTTTACATCTTGTTATTAATGCTAAAAATCCATTTTTTGTATTTTTTAAACTATTTTCTATTAGGGAACAATGATATTTATATTTCATTGTTTCCTCTCTATATCGGGTTATTAAACCAATATACATTACTTATTGTTATAACTTATTTTATTTATAAATCAAAATCTAAAATAATTAGTATTAACAATATTATTTTCTGGTACACATAGATAATCACAAAATTTTTTATAAATACCTCTATCTGCCTTTTTAGGATCAAAAATTAAATTTCCACTTTTATCTAAATTAGTTGCGTGGCTACCGGCATCTTTATGACTCCAATTACCATTATCATCTTGTCTATAAAAATGATATGTTTTTCCTGGGTCAACAGAAAAAGCAATTTTATAAAAATCATTTTTACATTTATTTTTAAAATCAATATTATATATTTTTTCATTATCATCTTTTATTGCTTTATTCATTAAATTGCAAGTCATTAATTTTTTATCATCCTTATAAATTTTTTTTTTTGAGAAATGTCCAGGACGTGATCTTAGTTTTATACATCCATTTTTATCTTTATCACAATCTTTTTTCAGGTTATAATCGATATCATTTAAGGCATATTGGTAACAATTATGAGATAAACGTATTCCTTTGTCATTATTCCAGAGTTGTGGTTCATAATTGACAAAGCTTTCTGATCTAAATAATAATATAATTAATAACATAATAAATAAATAAAATATCATACTATTAATTAACAAATAAAATTAATTTTTTAAATTATCAAAAAAGTCTTCATATTCAGTAATTGTTTCTTTATCATAAAATAATTTATGCTTATTTGCTTTGATTTTATTAATCACACTCTCATTGAATTCTTTACAGTCCACTAATTTTGATACTATTTCGCAATATTCATCTGCTGAATTTGCTATTAAATCATAAATATCCATTTTTTTATAAAATCCATAGGTAAATCTACCATTTATATAGTCTGAGGGAAATGTAACTACAGGTTTATGTAAATCAAAACCCTCTAAACTAGTATTACACCCTCCAAATGGAAAAGGATCAAGTAAAATATCACAACAATTTAAAATATTTAAATATTCATTCTTTTCCATGCCTCCAAAAAACACTAATCTCTCAAAATTATCTCCCAAATAATGTTTTATTCTTTTAAGATGCCTATAATTAAATTTAACATTGTTTGATAAAAGAATAATACAATTTTTGTTTTTTTCTAATATATTTCCTAATGTTTTTTCAAATTGGGTATCAATTTTAAATTTTGATTGAATACATCCTAAAACTATTTTATCTTCGGGTATCTTAAAATCGGAACGTTTTTTATCTAAAACAATACCTTCAAGCGGATTGCTATAATGAGTTGTTAAAGAATTAAATAATACTAATTTTTCAGAATAATGCTTTTGAGCATCCTCTATTTCAAATAAATTACTAGAAATATAATAATCTATTGTATCTACTCCTGAAGTATCAGAATGTCCCCAAGTATTAATCTGTACAGGTGCTAGTTTAGCAAAAGAAAGCAAAAATAATCTTGTTGACATCCCTATTTCGCAAAAAAATAAAATATCTAAATTTAATTCTCCAATTGATTTTCTAATATCTTTAATATTACCATCAAGAAAAACATATTTATCTTTATGTTTTTCATAAAATTGTTTTGGTTTTTTTTGAACTATTTTTTCCTTTTCTCCAAAAATAATAATTTTTATATCATATTTTTCACTAGATAAATTATTTATGAGTCCTCGCCTATCATTTAAAACTGAAGAGTCTAAAGCCAAAAACTCAGATATGAAGCCTATTTTCAACTTACCTGATTTTGTTATTTTTCTTTTTTTTGTACTATCATAATTTAAATCAGGACAAATACTACGATACATTTCGCATCTTTTTTTAAATAAATCTTTATTGTTTTGATTTCTATAACTTAAACTAAATAAAGGACTGGTAAGTTTACTCAAATCACTGCTATAAATATTTTCAAGATTATTAAATATTTTTCCCTTTTCTATAATAAAATTCATCTTTTCCAATAAACCTTCGTTTAACATATCTCTATCCCAATCTTCTTCAATGTAATAGTTACAATGACAAAAATACCATAAAATTAAAATAGGAACATCTAACTTAATTAAATTAATATAGAGAACTTCTAAAAATTCTTTATCCCATTTCTTTTTCTCTAAAATAAGTCTATCTTCCTTTTTACTACATTTGCTAAATAATTCCAATAAAGGTTCATATATAAATTCAAATAAATATGTCCACGGTGTATTTTTATCATATTCTCTACACAAAATATAATTATGCCAGTTAACGAGTGTATTTTTAACTCTTGGCCTTATGAAATTTAAGACTCTTTCTTCATTATTTTCAAAAGCAGCAAGATTAAATTCATAGTAATCCATATAGTAAAATATTAAAAAAAAAAAAAACTTATAACGTACTTATGCTAAGGGACCATCTTCTACAGCAATTATATCCCAAATCATTTCATCATCTTTTTCTTCTTTTATATTTAAAATTTGACTAGGTTGATTATCTACAATAATCTCTATTGTCTCTTTATAGTTAGCTTCGGGATCATATTCATTATCATTATTTAACCCAAATGGTTCCTTTAACCAATCAAAATAATAAATAAAACCTGAAAAACATTTTTGAAATTTTTTTTCAAAACACATGATATTATAAAAATATATTTTTAATAAATAAAATTAACACAAAATAAATAATATATACTATAAATATGAGCTTTATAGAAGTGTTACAAGATAAGAAAAAAACAAATAAACTTTTATCTTATATAGATATATGTTATGATAGTATAATTCATACTCGAGACAAAAGCATAAGGCAATCTTCATCATGTCGCTTATGGCAACTTAAATACATAATAATTTATTACATTAACTTAAAAAAAAAAAATATTATTTTAAATAATTTACAAAATTTAGATAAAATTGGGAATATATTGTTTGATATATGCAATATCATTAATGATATAATTAGCAATCAAAATACATTTTTATATGATCTTTTAGTGTTAAATAAAGGGACTAATATTTATCCCATATATTCTATAAAGCAACTTGAAGTAAAATCAAAATATGAAAATTTTTGTTTATGTGTTTATAATCCTAGTAATATGATAATTTTTCATTATTTTACTATAATCTATAAACACCCTAAATTTTACATTACTTCATCCTATGGAAGTGATTATGTGTGTGTTCCACAGCATACACAGGAATTAAATTTAGAAGAATTTGAACAGTTTTGTTTAGGAATAATTGATAATAATGAAATTAGAATTAATTTTTTTGAAAAATACTTTCTATTTGGAAATTTAAAAAAAAGATATAACAACAATACCATTGAAAATTTAAATCCAAGATTGAAAAGTAAATGGATTAAAAAAAGACAAGGAGTAATTAAAGAACTAGAAAACATATTTTCTCTAAATAATCCAAAGATAACTAGAGTCTATCAAATAGGTCTTCTGCACAATTATAAAGAAAATATAGAAGAAGTTATAGATTTACATTTCCAAAGCATTTGATATTGGTGCTGTATCAATGACCAATTGTCTATCAAATAAGGATATATGTATGCTCCTTTACCATTGAATTTACTACCTTTTATAATATTTATAATTTTTTGATAATTTTTATTTGTTTTTTTTAAATCTATCCATAGATAATTTTTAGGTGTATCATCTATCAGAAGTAAACTATTAATTTTAAATAAGTCTGATATTTGTTTAAATTCTTCTAGATGATGATCTTTACTAAGTTTTTGGTTATTCCAATCTACATCAAATGAATCCAAATATGCTAGATCTATTTTTTTTTTAAAATTATTTAAAAATAATACAGAATCACTGCATACAACTTGTGTTTTTCCAGATACAAGTTGTTGTGTATCACGTACGCGGTCCAAATTAATGTCTACACTATATAATTCCCCATCATAATAATTAATAAATTTATCAAATAATAATGTTGATTTAGTTCCATGGGCAGAACATCCTGTTTCTACAATTGTATAATATTTATTTTCTTTTTTTTCTAATTCCTCAAATGTATTTTTAAATGTAATGTAATTTATATGAGTCCAATAGCCTTCCTCTAAATTATCTTCGGATTTAACGTATGGATCCCCATTTTTTGGATGGAATAATGTGGTGCTTTTTGTTCTTTTATCGGATTTAGTAAAATATTTTTCAAATATATCATTGATAAAACTCATATTTAAAAAATACAAATTTATATTTTTTTTATAACACACAAGTAGCATATACATTCTTGATTTTAAAATTTTCCGAATTATATTTTATAAGATTTTTATTTAAATCACGGACTCTTCCACCTGATTCATTAAGTATTAGATCTAAGGGAGCTAAATCCCATTCCATGATTTCCTTATCATTAAAAATAATATCATTTTTGTTTCTAATTATTGTTAGTATAGATAATATACTATCAGTGTAAGAAAATTTAGGTTTATTAAATATGTTTATAAGTTGGTCATGTTTAAAGTTATGATTTAAGACAACTCTTAAGTTTTTATCATCATAATTATGTTTATGACATTGAATATTTGATGAAGTTAATGTATTTATACTAATTAGCTTTGGAGTACCGAATCTCTTAGAAAAATAAAGAAAATTACTAGAGGGTACATATATACAACCAATATACGGAGTATCATCAAAAATCAAACTTATATTTATAGTGTAAATAAGAGATTGATTACATAATGGATTTACTAACCAATAAATATTTGATCTTTCTAAAAATGTACTAATTTTTGAAATTATGGGAACGTCTAAAAACAAAAGTATAGTTTTACTTACTAGATTATTTATTTTTTTGGTTAATTCATTAATATCTAAAAAAATAGTATAACTATCATTAACAATTTTACCAATTTGTTTGCATAAAATTATCAATTTATATTCTAATTCGTCTATATTATTATCAATATAATTTTTATAATCATCCATTATCTACTAAGTAATTAAATATTTTTCTAATCAAATTTTTAATAGATGGTTAATATTGAAAAAATTAATATGTTTTGATTTTATGATTAAATATTTTTATCCTGTCTGTTTATTTTCACGTGAAAACATTGAAGATTTGCCTATTTTGAATAAAAAATATCATAAAACAAGTTCTGCCAAAGGGTTATGCAATCAAATATTTGCTCTTATAAATGGAATTAATAAGGCCAAGAGAAATAATAAAAAATTTGTTATAATAGATTCATTTTTGAGATGTATTGTAAGATGTAAAATTTGTCCTATAAGTAATATTTTTGATTTACAAGAAATGAGTAAATCATTTAACATAAAAATACTAGATAGACTTAATATAAATTTAAATATAATCTATTCTTCTTATGGAACAAAGGAAAAATATATTGATATAACTGAAAAAATTAAAACATTACTATCAATAAATAATATTATTTTAGACAAAAATGTAAAATTAAATGAAACTTTTGGAGATCCTTGCTTTGGACATAAAAAAAAAATTTACATAAAATATTCTATTAATGATTATCCATTAGAAATTACAGTAGATGAATATGGAGGGAAATTAAAATCCGATATAAATCTTGATATTGATTATATTAAAAAAAAAATGTGGAAAGGATTGTCAACTAGTTTTAGTTGGTATAATCCCGAAAAGAAAAAAGAATTTATAGAAGATCTAAGAAAAATAAAATTTAACAATAATTTTTTCAAAATCTTAGAAAAACTCAATCCTGTAGTTAAAAATTGTGTCCATCTAAGATTAGAACCAGATTCAATAAATCATTGGTCAAGAGTTAATAAATTAAATCATAAGGAATTTTACAATAAACTTGTTCAAAAATATAATAAGATAATAAGTGAGAATATTATTGAAACACAAGATGTTTTCTTACTTATACATGATTTAGATCATACTATAATAACAGATTTAAGACAAAAATATAATGTAAAAAATTTAGAATATGGGAAATCCGATTTAATCTATAAACATATTAAATATAGCGGTAGAGAAATAAGCGCTATAGTAGATTTATTAATAGGAAGTTATTGTAATGATATTTTTATAGGCTGCCATAGTCTTAAATATAATAGAGGATCAACATTTTCATTAACTCTTTTAGCATTAAATAATAGTAAAAAAAATATTTTAATTGATCTAGATGATATTAATAGAGAAGAGGAGATATATTAGCTTGTTTTATCAATGGCATTTTTAAGTAATTCTTCCAATTTATTTTGTGGAACCCAATCACCCCAACTACTAAAATAGGAATTCATTTTTCTTACAAATTCCTTATCTTTTTCTTCTACATTTTTAATATCAACTTCTTTAAAATCATCGAGTTCTTCATCATCAATGATAATGTGAGAGTCGGCAAAAAATTCTGGAGGAGGGGGGGCCGTTGGTTTATTAGGTGCGGGACCATCTCCTTCCCAATACCAATCAGATTTATCTACACCCCTATTCTGATCGTACCATTCCCATCCATCCGTCCATCCTATTCCATAATCTTCAGCAATTTCTTTTTTTATATTTTCTAAATCATTTTTTATATTATCTCTATTTAAAAATTCAAATACTTCGTATCTTAAGCCATACTGAATATCCTCTTGTGTAATTCCATTTCTTTTGGATAATTCAACATATTTAGCACCATTTGTAGTAGCATTCGAGATAAATAACGCAAGCATTACTTCTAAATCTTCAATTACTTTTTTAGTATTTGTTTTTTCAATGACATTATTGTATCCTGTTTTCATAAAACTATAATCAACTGGTTTAGACATTTTATAATCTTACTTACATACTTTTAAATATCAATTTTTTATTTATTTACATTTAAAGTTTAGATAAATAATAAATTTTATAGACTTATATTATGGATAATTTAAAAACTGGAGATTTAATTTTATTTTGTGGACATGATTCGGGGTTTCTGAAATATTTTTCGGAAATGATAAAATATGGGACACATAGTAATTATTCGCATGTAGGTGTTATTTTAAGAGATCCCAAATTCATTCATCCTAGCTTAAAAGGTATTTATGTTTGGGAATCAGGATACGAAGGTACAAAAGACCCGCAAGATGGAAAAATTAAACTAGGAGTACAAATTACTCCTTTAGAACAAATATTAAAAAATTTTGAGGGGTCCGTTGTTATTACAAGATCCATAAACTGTGGTTTAGAACATTTTTCAGATGAAAAACTTAAAAAAATTCATGATATAGTATACGATAAACCATATGATATACATCCAAAAGATTGGATACAAGCTTTAGTTGGTAAAGATAGTCATCCTCAAAAAATAGACCGGTTTTGGTGTAGTGCTCTAGTGGGTTACATATATACACAGTGCGGTATTTTAGAAAAAACTACAGACTGGTCTGTTTTGACACCAGCAGATTTTTCTTTAGATGGAGAAAATCTTAACTTTCAAAAAGACTGCTCACTGTCTAATACAGAGGTAAGAATAAAATAAATCAATAACTAATATTTAAAATCAAATTTACATTATGACAATAATTAGTACCTTTTTCAAGTTTATTTTTTATAGAAATATCATCTAACAATTTTTAGGAATTGTTAGATGAGTTTTATTAAATTTACTATTTATAAATAGATTTCATATTATCTAGATTATGCTCTCGTATCACTTTAGTCCCCTGAACCACTCCCTGAACCGCCCGCACCACCACCTTCGCAATCATTACCTTCACAATCTTTAGGTTGAAATGCCCAACATATTTTATCTTTGTCTACATCTCCAATTTTAATAGCTCTTTCTTTCAATTTATCAACATTTACATTTCCAACTGGAGGACCAACTAAGCAGCCTGCCGAACCAAAACTTTTGTCATAACATGTAATAGGTCCTCCCTCATCAGATCCACAAAATTGTGTTCCACAAGTTTGACAGTGTAAATTTTTATCTACGCCTCCACTAAATATACCTAATAATTTATCTCCTGATTGAATTCCTATGCTATTTGCTAAACTATCAGTGACAACGCTCTCTACTATAGGTTTTTTATCACTACTTAATTCTTTGGAAAAAGTCACTCCTAAAGATTCTGTTTTATAATTTTGAACAACTGGTCTATACTTATACCATTTAGTTTCATTTCCTGCTTCTCCAGCTAAACCGAATTCATGGCGTTTATATTTTATCATATCCGATTTATTCATTTTATCTGGAATTGAAATATCTAAATCAACTGATCCAGAACCAGAACCAGAACCAATACCTCCACTTTGTTTAGATGAGACTCTAAATCTTTTTCCTGATCTGGTAAGACCAACGCGTGGGCCATAAGGTTGCCTTTTTTTACCTTTATTTGATCGTATTTTTCTACTAACAACGGTTCTTGTTCCTCCCGGACTTACTGATATTTTAGTATGTTTACGAGGCTTATAAGAACCTCTTTTTTTTCCTTTATTTGATCTAACTTTTCTACCACCAACCATTATAAATTATACTTAGAAAATTATTATGTTAAAAAGAGATATTAATTAATTTATTTTGTCTCTCCTTCTTCCCAATTCTTACAATTTTGAGAACCTATTTCTTCCCCAGTACATACTTTTCCATGATAAAATCCGTTATAAAAATCACCGGTACTAACAAATTTACCCGAATGTTCTTTCTTTTGATTGTAAGTGTACGTGGTAAAGATACCATCTTCGCCATGAGGAACCCATGTCTCACATATAGTCTTCTTTAATAAACTTTTACAGGCATTTCAAATTGTAATATATTTAAATCTGTTAATACATCACTCATAGATTATGTACCTCTAAATATTATAGATAGTTTGTCATCATAATCATATACTAACATTTGACTATCCCCTTCTTTATAATAAAATTCTGGCTTAGTTTTATATTGAGAAAGTACTAAAATGTCCTTCTAATTCTTTATTTTTTTTTTAGAAAATTGATCTTCTATATTTTTATCTGGTTTACAAGATAAATTATATAATCTAGCAAAATCCTTTAAGATTTTTTATTAAAATCCAATTACTAAATATATAGAAAATCAATTTATATTATAAATCTAGTCATATTATTTATTATTTATTATTTATTATTTAATTACTTAAAAAATACTTTATATATATACTTATCCATGAAACTAGTATATTTTAATGGGCGCGGTCTTGCTGAAACATCACGTATTGTATTATCAATCAATGGTATTGATTTTGAAGATTTTAGATACCCAATCAATGAAAAATGGGAAAAACCCGAATTTGATGAAGATAAAAAAAATGGAAAGTTAACACGATCTTTAAATAAGCTACCATATCTTGAAGTATGTGAAGGCGATACAACTCACTGTATTCCTCAATCAAAAGCTATCGAAAGATATTTGGCCAGAAAATATAATATGATGGGTTCAAGTGATGTAGAATCTGCTAGAATTGATGCTATCTGTGAAGTAATTAGAGATATAAAAGAAGCATATCAAAATGTAAGAAAGGTCGAAGAAGATAAAAAAGAAGATGCAATGAAAGAATGGTTTTCAGAAACACTTGTAGAAAGACTAAAACTTCTTGATGGTATTGTAGATGGAGGATTACATTGTGTAGGAGATAAGTTATCTTTGGCCGATGTTGTTTTGTATTGTTTAATAACGCAATTTTTCACGGATGTTGAATCTGCTAAAAAGGCTGTTGAAAAAACCTCAAATTTAAAAAAAGTTGTAGAACATGTTAAATCTAATTCTCAAGTCAAAAAATGGTTGAATTCTAGACCTAAATCAATGTTTTAAATTACCGACACAAAATACAGATTGGTAGATTTTTTTTAGTTCTTTTTCTTTTTTTCCTTCCACCTATTTTTACTATATTAGCGCTAGTACGTGGTTTCTTATTTATTTGACACACTTGAAGATGTGGAAGCATTTCGCAAAACACATTTTCAAATTTTCTTTTTGATTTTGAACGTGATCTCTTTCTAACTATTTTTTTACTTTTCATATAATTATAATTAAGATTTTTAATTTATTATAAAAATATTTAAAGTGTTTTGGTATAATTAACTATATGAAAGCAATTATCACTGTATCTGATAAATCCAACATAATTGAGGTAACCAAATTTCTTATAAGTAATGATTTTGAAAAATATGGAATTAATTTATATTAAACTAATGATAGAATGTTTTATCATTAAAAATTATTAGGACCAACTTTTATTAAATCCTTACATTCCTTATGATCTAAATATTTTTTAAAATTATTTATAAACATTTTGGATAATTTTACTAACTGTGTATTATATTCCGTTTTATCTTTCCAACTATTTATTGGATTAAGTATATTTTTATCTAAATTATTACAGTTTTCTGGTATTTTTAAATTAAATGTTGGAAAATTTGTAAATGTTTGTTTATCTAAAGATCCATCTTGTATTGATTCTATAATATTTCTAGTATCCTTTAATTTAAATCTTTTTCCTACTCCGTAAATACCTCCGCACCATCCTGTATTAACTAGCCACACATTTACATTATGCTTCTCTATTTTTTTTTTTAATAATTGACAATAAATCATAGGATGCCACACCAAAAAGGCCTCTCCAAAACAAGCTGAGAATGTTGCTTCTGGCTCTTTGATACCCTGTTCAGTCCCGGCTATTTTTGCTGTATATCCACTAATAAAATAATATAAAGCTTGGTCGGTTGTTAATTTTGAAACAGGAGGTAATACTCCAAAAGCATCGCAACATAAGAATATTATATTTTTTGGATGTGTTGTAATACAAGGAATTTTAGCATTAGAAAGTGTATTTATATCATAAGATACTCTTGTGTTATTTGTAATTTTGTCATCATTAAAATCAATAATTCTTGTTTCTAAATCTACAACAACATTCTCAAGTAATGCCCCAAATTTTATTGATTCATAAATCATCGGCTCATTCTCAGGAATTAAACCAATACATTTTGCATAACAACCTCCTTCAATATTAAATATTCCTTCATCAAACCAACAATGTTCGTCATCGCCAATAAGTTTTTTATTAGGATCCGCTGATAAAGTAGTTTTTCCGGTACCAGAAAGACCAAAAAAAATAGAGACTTCGCCATTTTTTGATTCATTTACACTAGAATGTAGTGAAAGAATTTTTTGTTTAGGCATCAGGTAGTGCATAACAGAAAAAATAGCTTTTTTCATTTCTCCAGCATATTGGGTTCCTAAAATTACTATTTCCTTTCTCGTATAATCAAAATCAATTGTTGTTGAAGATGTCATATAACCGGTATATCTATTACAAGGGAACTCTCCCGCATTATAAATTGTAAAATCTGGACTTCCAAAGTCTTTTAACTCTTCAGCACTTGGTTTAATAAACATATTTGATGAAAATAACGCATGGTATGGTCGAGTACAAATTACTCTCACTTTTATTCTATATTGTTCTGCCCATCCAGCATATCCATCAAATACATATACATCTTTTTTATTATTAATAAAGCATATTGCTGTTTCTCTATTTATTAAAAAAGTCGGGGCATCCATTCTAATATTCGGAGATACATCGGACCACCAAATATTTTGTGTATTATCGTCAAAAACAACCCTCTTGTCCTTTGGAGAGCGACCAGTTTTAGAACCTGAGAAAACACTAATACCACCGTTTGATGTTATTGACGAATCACTTGATTTCAATTCATGTTCATATAATATTGATGTATCAAGATTATGATGTATATTTATAGTTGTTTTACCAAAATCACTATCAGATAAATTATTTTTTATTATGTAATTTATTTTAGAACAAGTAACATTTGGACCGGTGGTTCTATGATGGGAAGCAAGACTGGCACTTATAGACTTAAGCAAAGTTTCAATTTGTTGCATATTATTAACATTTAAAAAAAAAAAAAATTCATTTAAAAAAAAATAATATTATTATTTATGGACAATCAACATCCTATTGATAATTTTATAGCAAACAATATAATTTCTAAAATAGCTCCAATATTATTTAAATTGCAAATGACACCTAACCACATTACAATTTTAGGTCTAATAATTGGATTAATGAGTAGTTATTTCTTATATGTTAATTCAATAATACTATTCATTACATTTTGGTGCTCTTCTTACCTTATGGATTGTTTAGACGGATATTACGCACGAAAATACAATATGACCTCACAATTTGGGGATTATTTAGATCACCTATCAGATGTAACTAAGACAGTATGCTTGTTTTATGTTTTGCATATGAAATATAATTATTTTAAAAACTATATACTTTTCGCATTGTTTTGTATTATATTTTTTATGCAGTTAACACACATAGGTTGTGATCAAAAAAATAAAAATAAAGATAATAAATCCTTAAAACCATTAAAAAAATTATGTACAAATAATCCTAATTGGCTAAGGTATTTTGGATCTCCTACAATTATACTATACTTTATTTTTGTAGTTATTTATTTTTCAATAGGTAAATAAGCCTCACACGGATTAGCTCTGCAAAATCCACCCTTTTCTGTTAAAATTTCAGAAGCTTGGTAAGGACAACAGTATGGTGTTTCTGTTTCACCAGGAGATAATCCTAGCTCAGAAGGTGTCCATTTACTAACTTTTTTACCTTTTAAATCAAATAGTTTTGTTTTTGGATCACTAGGATTTGGACCGGGAGACTTACAATCAGCATTTGGGTCGGATGTTCTATTAGGATCGCAATCCCAAAGATCTATATCCCACCCAACTATTTTTTTACCTTTAACGCAGCCAGCAGAATGTCTATGACACTCTGAATTACCTAAATCCGTTCTTCTTTCACCTACCATAGATGTTATTATTCTTTTTTCGGGTTTTTGACCTCCTTCCAACTTTCTACTTAATCTATTTTTTCTTAATTTTTTCATTCTTGTTAATACTCTTCTTCTTTTCTGTCTTTTAGAAGAAAGTCTTCTATTTTTTTGTTTTCTATTTTTTCTATTAGATAATATTTTTCTACTTAATACCATTATATTATATATACAGAAAATATTTAATCTACTTTATCTAAATTTGTTAAAAATAAAAATAATTCATCACTCCATCCAAAATGACAACCATTAGGTTCATCAACATATGTAATCTTACTTGATGTATTTCTTGAATGAAGTAGTGAAATAATTATGATTTCCCAATTAATTTCTAAAAATTGATCATTTCTATCTTTAATAAATTCTCTTGCTTCACAACCTATTGATTCATTTTTAAATTTACCCAATTCCCAAAATTTTTTATAAAAACAAAAAGTGGCTTCAGATAGTCTTTCTTCAAGACCAAGATGTGGCGGCGGAACATTGATTATTGAAATAAATTTATTAATATGGAAACAAGCTATTGTCGAACATCCTACACATCCTTTTCCACTATCTAATAATTGAATGACTCTAAGTGTAATACTTTCTGGAGGATAATAATCATCATCATCTACAAAAACAATAATATCATTAGAACAATTTTCTACTCCTATATTTCTTTTTTCACCTATATTAAGTTTTTTATTTAATTCTAAATATTTAATATTATGTTTTTTTAGATTTTCAACAACAGTTTGATCACTTATAAGTTTTTTTTCACCATCATCAACTATTACCCATTCTATTTTATCTTTGGGATATGTTGTAGTTTTATAATTATAAAGTATTAATTTCAACATGTGCGGACGGTTATATGTTGGTGTAACTACAGATATTTTAGGCAATTTGTCCTTATACTCATCATATATTTCTTTCATTGTTTTAATTTTGTCTCTTTTTTTTGCTTCTGATATACATTTACTCAATTCTTCACAGATTAAACTTTCAAACTTACTATTATTTAACAAAGCTGAATCACGTGCTTTTTCTCCTAATACTTTTAATTCATCAATATCTGTATCCATAATTTTTTCAATTATTTCTTCAAAACTATCTTTACAAATGATATATTTTGATCCTAATGCTAATTTATTTTTATTTTTTTTTTTTGATTTAACTAAAAATCCATTATCATCATTAATTAGTTCATTCATTGGCGGAGCATCAGTCGTAATAACAACCGATTTACATAATTTAGCTTCATTTATATAATGCCCAAAACCTTCAGTTTCAGACGCGCAGATATGTACTCCACAACTGTTAAATAAACTATCAAACTTTAAATCTTCTAACCTCTCAAAAAAATACTCTATATTATCTTGTTGTTTAAAATTAACTTCTAAACAATCCTTATTTGCTACAACAATTAATTTTGGGTATTCTGGTTTCCACCAATCTAATATTTTCTGAGTTTGTTTATTGTTAGATGTACCACAAGCATGTAAAAATTTAGTATAATCTTTAACAATACTATTTTTAAACTTATCATTGCTCTTCCATGAAATATAGGAAATTTTTTCTTTAGATGTAAATGTCTTAAAAACCTCCATTCCATAATTAGTCTTAACTAATAATTTATCAAATTTATCTATGTAGTTTATCCAATTTTTATAATACCACTCTTGGTTTGGAATTAAAATGTTATATTTAGCATTCTTTAGATGTATATTTACTACAGTTTCCAAAAATATGTTTATATCAGCTAATTTAGATTTGTAAGTATTACAATCTACAAAATTTATTTCTAAATTTTTAAAATGTTTTTTTAATATAAATGTCAAGATTTTATAGTCTGTACTGAGGCCATAACCATTATTATTAGTTATAATATTAACTTTCATTTAAGATAAACATTGACAAATCTTTATGTTTATTAATTAAATATTAAAAACAATAATATCATTTTCAAGTGATATTATTGTTTTTAATTTAAAAGAGAATGATTATAATAGATCTTTATTATTTAAACACCATTCTTTAAAACTGATTGGTTTTATTAATTCTAATACACTTTCCATGTTCCTTACTTTACAAAATTCTTCGTTATGTAAATCTTTAAATTCAAACATATTACCTAGATCACGACATCCAGGAAATCCAAAACTCCGATAAATATTAGCTGAGACACTAACATATTCAACCGGCTCTCCTATTACTTCATTAAGAGTTTTTGCGATTTCTTCGCAAGTTAGATGTTCGCTTGATACACCTACATCTCCATATATTTTATTTTTAAAAACCTCAAAAACCATTTTCCCTATATCTTGTGCTGCTACAATTGGTAGTTTGGAATCATTCATAGGTAAGCATAGTCTTCTCTTTCCATCTTCATCTTTTCTAAGTTTCATAAGTCCAGTAAGATTTTCATAAAAAAAACTAGTATATAAATTTGTAGATTTAACATTCAAAGTATTTAAATATTTACTAACCATACCTTTCTCGTCAAAATGGGGAACTTTATATTTACCTATAAATTCTATTTCATCTTTAAACATTCTAGTATCTTCCAAGGTACTCCAAATTATATGTTTTACACTTTCCTCTGATACAGCAGAGTCTATAATATTTTTTGCTTGTTTAAATTCTCTTTCAGAATCCATATGCTCCCAAAAATTTGTAACAACAAAAACAACTTCACAATCTCTAAACACTCCTTTTAAACTAGTTTTATTATCATAATCAGCATTTTTTAAAATAACACCTTGTTTTATAAGATTAATCGATTTATTTGAATTTAAATTACGAGTAATCCCAACTACCTTATGGTCATTTTCTAAAAATTTTTTAGCTACTGCTCCTCCTTGTGTGCCTGTAATTCCACAAACTCCAATCATAGTCATGTTAATAACTTTAAAGATATCCTTAAATAGTTGAATTAATTATATAAAAAAATTGAAATAAAATTTAAAATTTTTATTAGGAAAAAAATTATGTATGCTACTGCTCCACCACCTGAATATCCTGGATACACACAAGCGCCCAACGATCCAAGTATACGAGTTCATCTAACTAGAGGTGATAAAATTAATAGATTATTTCAAAAATATGAAATAAGTCATCTTTTCAGAGAAAAATTAGAAAAATTGTCTGATTTTAAAATTGTATTTATTGTCGATGATTCGGGATCAATGAATACGCCACTTGATGGTAATGGACCCCACTCTACAAGATGGGATGAACTAAAACAAGTGGTAGAAACTACCACTGATATAGGTTCAATATATAGTAATTTAGATATTAATTTTCTAAATAGACAAGGTATGATGGAAGTATCAAGTTTTAAACAAGTTTCACATTTATTTTCAGAGTCTCCTAATGGTACCACTCCACTCAGCTTAGCCCTACAAAATGTATTAAGAATGTATGAAAATTATAACTCTAAAGTTTTAATTGTTATAGCTACAGACGGTGTTCCGAATAATCTTGACTTATTTAAAAGAACACTCATGAATAAAAATCATTCTAAATTTTATGTATCATTTTTAGCCTGTTCCGATAACGATAACGATGTTGGATATCTGAATGAATTAGATACAAATGTCCCTAATGTAGATACTCTAGATGACTATATATCTGAAAAAATAGAAGTATTAGAGGCACAGGGTAAGAGTTTTGGATATACTTATGCTGACCACGTTTCTAGACTACTACTAGGACCAATATGTCATGAATTAGATACTTTAGATGAAAAACCATCTAAACCCTGTTGTTGTATTTCATAAAAGTAATTAAATATAAATGTATATTTTTAAAATTTATTTTTTTTTTTTTTTTTATTATTGTAAACCTCTTAAATTATGGATACACTACTTAAAACTGGTACTAATTCCATTATTCTAGGAAAAAATAACTATGAAAAATATATACCGTATGTTGAAAATAAACTTCTTAAATTGACAAAAATAATAAAAAATCACGATGAATACAAAAATTTATCAAAAATTAGAGAAATAAGTAATTATAATAATTATTATTCTATACCAGAAGAAGTTTCATATCTATTAAATCCTAAAGATAATTTTTACATAGTTGTAAAAAAACTTGTTGAAAATTATGATATAAATATATTTGGTAGCACGATTTCATGTTCTTATGTAAGTTATGCTGGAAATAAAGATTTATATGAGACTATAATTGATATAGACGAATTATCGGATTTTAGTTTATGGAGATCTTATCAAAAAATAATTGAATTTACAGAAACAATTCTTAAAGCAATAAATTATTTACATCAAAATAAAATATGTCATCTCGATATAAAACCAGAAAATATAGTTATTAATACTTGTAGTTTTACATTTAAAATTATAGATTTCGGCTTCAGTTCAATCGAACCTTTTAACGATTTTGTAAAAGATATGAGGGGTAGTAGTGGATATTTTCCACACCAACTTAGTATAGAAAACCCGAAGCCTTTTCTTCCCTTAATCAAAGCAAATGATATGATAAAGAGTAATGGGACATTCCCATTTCAAAAAAATAGAAATTTAATTTACAAAATAGATAGCTATTGTTTCGGAAGAGTCCTCTATTACTTAAAATATATTTATAAAGAAAACAGAATTTATTACGCTCAACCATTCGTATTAGAAAGAAAACAAGAATATGCTTTAGATAATATAATAGATGATCTTTTAGAAAATAATGTACACAAAAGGTTAACAATTGAGAAATGTTTAATGACTCATTTTGGAACTGTTTGAATTCTTTTTAGTTTTTTTATCGGATATTATTTTAATAAATTTAAAAACGTGATTTTTCCCGTTATGAACTAAATATATTAAACCTCCATAGTTTTTATATTTTTTTTTCCCATGTTGTTTTTTTGTTTTTTGTTTTTTACTTTTTAATTTCATAACTTTATAATTAAAATATATTTTTGTTTGAGTTTTTTAAAATTTTTTTTTTTAATCATAAATATTATGATTATTATAACTGGATGTGCTGGTTTTATAGGTTCTCACCTCAGTGAATTTTTATTAAAAAAAAAATATAATGTAATAGGGGTTGATAATATCAACGATTATTATGATATTAGATTAAAACATGATAATTTAAAAATCTTAAAAAAATATCCAAATTTTGAATTTATTAAAGAAGATGTTATCACAAGTAAATGTATTGAAAAATTTAAACCTGAAATAGTAATACATCTTTCTTCGTATGCTGGTGTTAGATACAGTATTGAAAATCCATCTCTCTATGCTAAAAATAATATAATTAGTCATATTAATTTATTAGAACAATCTGTTAAGGTTGGAGTTAAAAAATTTATATACGCCTCTAGTAGTAGTGTTTATGGAACCAATAAAAAAATACCATTTTGTGAAAATGATATAGTAAATGATCAAAGTAGCCCCTATGCAGTTAGTAAAATATGTATGGAAAAATATTCTGATTTATACAATAAAATGTATAAAATACCCATTATTGGTCTACGCTTTTTCACTGTATACGGACCAAGAGGTAGAGTAGATATGGCTCCTTATAAATTTTTATCAGCTATAAATACAGGTACTGAATTTAATAAATTCGGCGATGGTACATCCCAGAGAGACTATACCTATATAGATGATATAGTTATGGGAATTTATGGTGCTATTAATCATAATTGTGATACACACGAGCTATACAATTTAGGAAATTCCAATACTGTTTGTCTAAATGATTTTATTAGTACATGTGAAAAAATTTGTAACAAAAAAGCAAAATTTAAACAATTAGAAACGCAGATGGGTGATGTTCCTATTACTTATGCCAATATTTCTAAAGCAAAAAATGATCTAAACTATAATCCTATTACTAATCTTGAAGATGGATTACGTAATACATTTAATTGGATCAAAAATGGTGATAAATTTTCTTGATATAATATATAAATGTATAAACTCTGCGATACTTGTTTTGATATTGAAGTTGAAAATGGTAGTTTGAAAACAAAAAACCAAGAACAATGGAATTTATTTCCACACCATCTACCAATGTTAGGAAGAAGAGAGGGATCTCAAGAATCAAAAATACAAATGGGGAAAAAATATGCTAATAGACTATTATATTATTGGGGAAGTAAAGAAATGTTTTCTAATAAAAATTTAGAATTTCCGGATTCTTATGTAGTTAATCAGTTCGATAAAAGAACGGGAATTACTAATGATGGTTTAGTTAAATTAGATTCAAATGGTTCCAGTGTTATTAAATTAGACTGTCCTCAACCTTATAAAGAAGATGGTATATCTTATATGCCTCATTTCCATTTTTTAATTTCCGATAAATCTATGTCAAAATGGTCAAATGATATGTTTACCCAAAGTGTACTTTGCAATATTAAAAAAAGACAGGTAAAGGATCATTTAGATAAAAAAAACAGATTGATTATTAACGCATTAAGTAGTGAATATCATAAAAAGGCAAAGATTGATTCTTCATTTAACCTTTTCTATAAAGACGCACAAAAAATGACTTCTCAAAAATTAAAAAAACAAATAAAAAGTTTTGTTATGCAAGACCCAGATATACAAAAATTTATAAAAAAAAATAAATTAAAACTCACTGAAGTACCAATACTTGTTTATTGCTATGATAAAACTTGTAATGCCGGCAATGATCTTGCTCTTGAATTATTTAAGGCAGGATTTGTTAATATTTTAGATTACAAGGATGGTATAATAGGTTGGTATAATAGATACTAAATAATTATGTATGTATAATATATGACAGACAATAATATGTGTAATACAACCAATTTATGCAAAGGTAATTACGGTATAAATCGGAAAAGAATGCCACAATTTACAAAAAAAACTCTTAAAAAATTTATTGAATCTCTTAGAAAAAAAAAAATAAATAGTAGAAAAAAAAAAGTACATGTTAAAAATTTAAAGGCAACACAAAATGAAATATATCATCCCGCAATTAAGGATATACAAAAAAAAATAAAAACTTGTAGATTCAATCCTGATGTTATATTAGTATCCAAAAATAATTATGTTATAGATGGACATCATCGTTGGGCATCATTAAAAGATTGTTATAATAATCCTAAATCGTGTAAAACAAAAAAATGCTCTAAATTTAATCCTTATATTTCTACATATAAGATTGACCTTGATCCTATTAATATAATTAATTATGCTAATAAATTTAATGGCATTTATAATGTCAAATTTTCTGAAAAAGATTGAATCTAATATTATATTATTAACTATATAAAAATAAATATAGTTTTTAATACATGCTTAATAATATAGACAATTGGGTTGTGGATATAATGTATCCTAAAAAACAATTTACTATTGAATTAATATATTTTATAGAAGAAAAAAAATGGTTTATTAATAATTTGTTTCATCAAAATGTATCTAAAAATAAATACATATTTGATGCTTCTAATATTAATACAAAAAATATAGATAAATTATGGTATCATTGGGAAACTAAAGATGCTTTATATTGGGAAAACAAATGGGTGAGATCACGCACAGATATGAATGAAGGTGAGTTTTATGAATTATCAATTAAGTTATTTAATAAATTAGCAGTACATCTAAAGAAACCAAATAAAACTACAATAAAAATTTTTAAAATTTGTGATTAATTTATATGATGATAACCTCTTCCTCTTCTTCTCTTAGAACAATAACATCCTAAACAACAAATTAAACTTAGACCAATTAAAGATATGCATATATACAATACAATTATTAGATAATTAGATGAACTGCAATCATTAGGACTTTTTATATAATATTCATTATTAAAACTTTTAACTAAATTAGATGAGTTAAAGTCGGAAGCCAATAAAACACATCTTGATTTCCAATTGTTTAAAAACTTTGGATAATAATTAAACGAAGTACAATTAGAATTTAAATTACATTGAGTTGAACATTTTATACTATCTGTATTGTTTAAGGATATTATTATATCTGCCCTACTTTCACTCATAATTTGATCCAAAAATGTAGAATAATTATTTATACAAACCGGGGATATAATATCGGCGGAGGTTAATGATAATAGACTAAATAACACTGAGAATTTCATTTTGTAATAAATATTTTTTATAATAAATGATATCAATTTTATTTTTTAATATATATATTATTATAAATTAATGGAAATAGATCAAATACATAGTAAATTTTTAAAACTTATTAAACAAACTAAATATTTTATTAAGATAAAACAAAAATATAAAATTATTCTGATAAATCTTTATTTAGAAAAAACTAAATTAAAAAAATATAATATTAATAGAGTTCCACTTGAAAAAGAATTTATAGATGTAGAATGGGAACTACCTTTTGGAATTACAATTAAATTTAATCTAAATATCAAATACAAATTCAATTATGAGTCTATAAATATCAGAAAAAATGATTGTGAAAGAATAACAAACTTTAAAATACAAAAAAAGAATGAATTAAAATTTATATTTCAAAATGAAGAATACGATGATCCACATTCTTTATGTTGTAAAATAAATGGAGATATGAAAATAAAAACTAACAATAAATATTATGATTGTTCAAAATATTTTAATTTGAATGAATTTATATTTTTAATATCATATCCTCTAATAATTGACGAAAATATATGCGATGATTTACCAATTGATATCCTAAAATTTGATATTTCTAATAATTTTTAATTATCTATTTAACAAAAATTTATATAGAAATGAAAAAATAGATCCATAATTAGTATAATCTTACAATTTTTAAAATTGTTTATAATAAGATGAAACCTTTTTAGGTAAAACCAATACCTAAAATTAATAAGACCAAAGATACTATTTTTTTGTATAAATTCTATATAAAATTGAAAAAAATAAATCTGTAGTCAAAATTAATGTAGTCATATCTAAATTATTTTTATAGAGATACATACCGGATATCAAATAAAAAAATCCATGTATATATCTCGTTTCATGCCAAAATACCTTAGCAACCTGTGTTTCGTTATTAGAACCGAAATATCCTTTATAAATAAATCCTATACCAATAGAACATAATAATAAAAATAAATATTTTTTTATTGTTGTTTTACTTAACTTTATAATAGTAAACACGAATGATAACCTGACGATAATACATAAAATCCATAATTTATGAATATTCATACTTATATAAACTAATAATTTTTTTTTTTTTTTTTTAGAATTTCTTAGTTTTTCTTTGTAATTTTTAACAATCGAATTTGGAACACAGTCTTAGTCCCCAGAGGATGGAATCAAATTTTTCATACAGGGGTTCCGCAATGACTGTTAACAGGTCTTTTGATTTATGCTATCCTTTAGCGCACTGCGTTTCCAATTTTTTTTCCTTCAAATAAATTCCGTGATTAGCTGTCTATAATTTTTCTATTCTATTCCCTTTTTGGTCAATAAAAATATTGCGGTTTAATCGGGGAAAGGTGTTTCCCAGATTCTCAAGTCAAATGTAAATCATTTTGAATAAAAGTACATATATCTTTTTTAAGTCGATTCTCTCTTAATGTACTACCATCATTACGTGCCTGTTCTTTTTCTATTTTCAACAATGTTTATATTTCATCAAAAATATAGGTCCAACGTCTTTGCAATAATTTAAAATCTCGCGCATTTTTTATTGTGTATTAAAAAATTATCTTATACCGCCAAATCCGTCTGAACGCATATAAAGTATTGGATATTTAGGCCATCTATCGGGTGGTTTCTCTGATGATTTTATTATTTTCTTACTCATTCTTTTTTTTGATTTTTTAAATATTTTTTTCGACTTTTTTTCCATTTTTTGAAGAATATTTGATTTAATCCACCATACTGGGTTAGACTGCCAGCAAGAATGTAGTACAATGTTTATTTTATTTTTTTTCCAAAATTTTTTCCCAAATCTATCAACCCCATAAGCATAAACTATTCCTAATAAGTTTTTTAGTGTTAAATAAGAATAATTATATTGCGGATTAATTAATGAGCTAAACATTGGTCTTCCATCATACATATGGTGTTTCTTGAACGGAAAATGAGGTGATTCAAATGGTTGGATACTGTTTTTTAAGGGTTCAATTATATAAATATTAAATTTTTCTATTTTACTATAACCAACTAAAAATGATAGTTGCAAATTAACACATTTATCTTTAGATTCATAAATACCTATATTATTGTAATAATCATGTCTTCTATCTGATCTTTTAGGTTCTCGGTATATATCAGCAATACCATGTTCTAATAAGTCTTTTCTTAATTTTGAATCATATATATTACATGGCTTTGACAATGGAGTAGGATTTGATGTAAAAAAAAAACGCAATCCCTTTGGAATCTTAAATTGAAAATTTCGATCATATGTCTCATTGTCTGAAACGTTCATAGGCATTTCAACATAAGAAGAAACATAAATAATTATTTCACTCATTAATATAATTCAAGATTTTAATATTTTTTATTTATCAAAACTAATTCTACATCTTTCATTCCTTGATCATTATCTTTACTATCCATATATTCTTCATATCTTTTTTTCTGAGAATCATCTAATATAGTATTGGCGTTTATTTTATAATACTCATCTATTCTGTTAAAATTTTTAGCAATAAGATCATTAATTGTAGATTTTTTATCAGCTAAATGCCATCTATTATCTGTGAAAATCTTAACATATGGCTCTTTTTTATTTGGAATGCAAATGTTATTGTTTTGGGGACAGTTTTTATTAAAATGTACTTCTTGTATCATTTTTGGTATCATTACATAAGGAAGTTTTAACAACGATGACCATTTACTTGTTGGTATATGTGATAAATCCTCTTTTCCATAACAATTAAGTACAATGTTTTGAGTTATATTAGTATCCCCCACTTTTTCTAATAATTTGTCTATATGATTATATAATAATTTCTGATCTCTTTCATATTTTTCTATTTTTTCTTCATATTTATTCTTCATATCCTCCAATTTTTTTTCTAAATTTGTTTTTTTATGACACCTATTTCTTAGGTGTTTATTTAAATTATCTTTTCTTGTAAATGTTGAATCGCAATATTCACATGTATATTTTTTTATTTTATCACAGGATAAATTTTTAGATTCTGTATCAAAATCTTCAGAATAGTTTGGATGAATATTGGAGTGATTTGGAGGAATATTGGAGTGATTTGGAGGAATATTGGAGTGATTTGGAGGAATATTGGAGTGATTTGGAGGAATATTGGAGTGATTTGGAGGAATATTGGAGTGATTTGGAGGAATATTGGAGTGATTTGGAGG